>Ga0307515_10000550_pt1 | contig 88610 bp, 81 predicted proteins | sample 17_EM_MG_FD_194513 | JGI IMG/M metagenome (GOLD analysis project Ga0307515, IMG submission 194513) | Populus trichocarpa ectomycorrhiza microbial communities from riparian zone in the Pacific Northwest, United States - 17_EM | ecosystem: Host-associated > Plants > Roots > Unclassified | place... | reverse complement strand
TCTTGAGGTCTTCGTGTGCTAAGTTACGTAGCGATGATGTCACACGCGTAGCGTCACGGAACGTCACTTATAATATGGCAAATCATGGGAGATTACTTGGTATCTTGGCGTTTTTCCACCTGCCGTATCACGTGACCATTATCATCAAACTTCACTCGTTTTACCAAGAACTCTTTCACCCTGCAGCTTTTTGTCGTGCATAGTCTTAAGTAAATTGTAGCTTCGCCCCGCTCAGGCGGGTAATATGAAATTTTTGGCAAACAATTACCGGAAATAACTACCTGACGCGTTTCGAAGAGGCGAAAAAGAAGTCCACATGGAGAAGGTATGGGGGAAGGTAGATATGCGGGTTATTGTGGTGTTTGCGGCGGAGATCGTTCCTATCAGATAAGACCCTAATCGCTCTGGGTCACAAACAAACACTCAATCTGTATTATGTAATCAGCGACGACCTCCATGGGTCGTGCTAGATATGAAAAATTTCATATCACTTAAGACCAATAAATGGAATGCGATACCTATCAACGGGCCCGAAATTTATATACTAACTGTAAACATCCGTACTCAAGACCTGCGGGGGATAGTTCCAACCCCGCTGTCAAGCAGCGGACCACTTACAAAGGAGTACGCTTTCCAACCAGGTCAACATACTTTGCGTAAATATCGAGCCCGAGGACGCGGCCACCGCTCAGAGAAACAAACTGTCTTAACCCCGCTATTTTTTTCTTCTCTTCAGTTCGATGACATTTGGGTGCCGATGCTAAAGGTTGGGCGCACGACAGAAGATTATTATTTTTTCTTGGTCTACCATCACTTTCTGATCTCTCTTTGCGCCGTGTTTGGTAGCAGTCCGAGAATCTACGCAAACGCAAGCAACCACGTCGTCGTGCTCGCACGAGTGTAAAAGGACCGGTGGTGGGAAATTCGGGCATACGAGAGACAATAATAGAGACACGCTGTAGTGTACAAGGGTACTCGTTACTAGGGGTAAAGTCCGTAGGTCCAGCAGTGGGACTGCCGTACGGCGCGAATAGGCAGATACGAGATCCCTCTTCGCGAATTGATGAACCCTAGCCAGAAACACGTGGGCGATATGACTGCCGTGCTTCATCCAGAATGCGGGACTTTCCGTGGGTCGATTTGGGCAGGTTTTCCCACCGTATAGAATAGCCCGGGGTAAATAGACTGGCCTGTTGATGTGTTAGGAAATCCGATGATTGTATAGTTCGGAGCACTAAGTGTATGGCAATCTCAGGCCGAGTATACTCATTGGCTCCCCGCATGAACTCCGACGCTAGTAAAAAGAGCTAGTGTCGTTTTCTATTCGAATCCGAAGTTCGATATATGCTTCTATCAACGACGCAGAAGATTTATATTGAGGGGTGCCCCTTCATCCGCTACCCCTGTTCTACAGCAAGGTATCCAATGAAGACAATGCCAGATATTTCTCGTCTTTCGGTGGACCGGAGCACCATACCGGAGCACCACATAACCACACAATAACACTTTCTGGATAGGGGAAAGTAGCCAGTCTGCAGCACACATTGCATAGTATAGAGAATACAAAGTGGTTGCTGATGAGGTTGGAAAAATGATCGGCCACAGCACATAGGTTCTACCGGACTGGTCTTAATGCCAGGTAGAGAGCGTTGGCCCGAGTCCTTTATATTGATAGCAACCCCTGAAACTTAACTGCCGCTTCCGTTGCTACTGGTACTTATTTGGTAGGGTTGGGGTTGAAATAGTGCAGAGGCAGATGAGCATTATCAGTGGACTCTCGAGTTTCCCTTTGTTTTTATATTTAGAAGTTGAACGAGCACCAAAAAAGCTATGGTGCCGCGACATGACGCTGGCATGGTGTAACTCTAATCATGAGTGATTATTCGGCGATTTTCACGATACCTCATGAGGATGCTGTCAGATTAAAGTTTCGTAAGGGCTTTATAATAAACACTTGTACTAGAACATTATCAACACTTGCCCTTAGAATAGAACTGAAAGTACTTAGCATATAAAGGTAGTCTACAAAGCACCTGTGCGGTGGTTAGAAGCGAAGTCGTAGACAAAACAGTAGTCGCAGCTACATATGGGGGAGAGAAGGAGGCGAGAAATATCGACGCAAACAAAAAATGGAATTTGGCCAACATTAACCAATCGAATATGACTATCCTCACATAATGTAAGTTAGTCCTTGACTCAAATATATATGCAATGTGCCCAAAAAGCAGAACCACGACGCCCTGGGCGCGGGTCCGGGTTGGGAGACCGCAGGACACATCCCGCTCGCTTGGGTGCTGAGCTTGCGCTTGAAACTGAGGTACAACAACTCATGCTGTGTGCTGTAGTTATAGGGCTAAACCCAACAGCAATAGCGGCAGTTCCACTACACATATGTTCAACGCAATTCCACCCAACCCCATATGGTACCGCTTCCCCTATCACTCCAGTTCCAGGAACGGTGCCAACATCTCTTTCAGTGACAATGCGATCGAGACATTGCCAACATGGTAAGCGATATCGATATGTACCTAGGTACTTAGTAACGGTCTGAGACTCCGGTTCTAGTTATAGCGTTACCCAAAACCTTTCACTGAGAATCAATTTGATCCACGGATGTCTATTCCAGAGCCACGGCATCGGAGCGATTACAATTAATCCATCGGGTTATCCCATAATAATATCTCAATTACAGATCGCTCATAATTGCTGGTATAAATACCATTGTTATATATTTTGGTTATAACAAAAACATGCGCACACTTTTCAACCAAGTGAGACATGACCTTGTTGTGCCGCTCGCTCCATCCGATCAAATCCCTGACACCACATGTATATGAACCTACTACCCATTCTCCCTCCATGTGTTATTCGTCTCCGACTCCTCGGACCATCAGCTGATCACCCAGCCCAACAAAAAATAAAAAAACAAAAAAACACAAAAACCCTAATTATCAAATTGAACACCGGTACCACTTGCACTGAGACCGTCTAAACGCCCCAACTGGATGCCCGATCCCCGAAACCCCCCCAAAAAGAAGTCATTAGATATGTGCCGCTGCCTCACCGTCGCCGTCCTAATTGAAATTCTGTCGTATCGAAATTTGGCTGTAATCGGAGCATCGAACAGGCTCAATTGATGGCTGGAACGACTAGGGTGTGCTGGATGAACGGGCTATAACCCTCCGGCTTCCTTGCATCGAGGACACACACAGAAGGCGCAGGTGTTGCATTTCCACGCAAGCAGGTCGACGACTTTCTGGCAGACGTCGCAGCGGGTGCCGCCACCCTGGGCTTTGGCGAAAGTGTTGTGAGTACATTGAGGCATTGTGTAGGTTCGATTCGCGAGGTTGTAGTGCGTCTAGAGAGGATATGAAGTCGAAGTACGTTAGAGAGAGAGAGAGATCTAGCTTTATATCCGAGCTAAACTTCGAGGACGGTGTGTTTAAATAAAAGGAAGTGTTTCTGAATCGGGTGTAGATGCCGTTGGTTGGAAACTAGAGACCGCGCTAGAGAGATGGACTGCAGAGCAGGTGCTTGTGGATATTGAAGTGGATTCTTTTGGTGATGCTGATGTCCTTTTTATACACAAGTTTAAACCATAGGCTTATCTAGTGTATGGTGCATCCACGGGTCACCTCATACATTCTGCTACCTCTGGTTGCCATAGAGGTTAGATCCTGTGTATCAAAAGATTTCAAAATCCGGGATTTAATATGCCCGTCATGATGTCTCCACACCTCCAATTTCCGAAGGAGGAGCCTGGGCTTTCCCGGTCAGAGCAAGGGCAGAAAATCGACAGATATTGCCTCGAATGCTTCTCTTCTCAATTGTGTGGTCCATACTTAGTAGCGTGGTACACTGATGCTCTAGGAAGCCACATACATCGCGTCAGCAGATGCAGGGAGATGATCGGCATCGAATCCCGATATTGTCCTGCATGTACATGGCGGGACAAATCGCTTTTACTTTCCCGGGACCTATCTATTTTGCAGGATACAACTACCGACGGACTGAGGCGGATATCTTACACGCGGCTCTTCATACTCAGAGTTGGCGTGGGGTATTGATGGCCATCCGAAGTCCATGGAAAAAGTCTGAGCGCATGTACCTACTAAGCTCAGGCTCGTAATAAGTTACTGGCTATTTCGTGGTGCCTGGACAGCCAAATCTCATTTGTCTCTGTAGAACTTCACCTCTTTGAGGTGCAACGTAGAGGAATGAGCTTTTGAACGGTGGCATATGATGAAAAATTCGCAAACAGTCGCCGAAAAACCAATTCTGTCGCCAGTTGGAGAATCAGGAATCTCATAGGTCAAATCCCATGACGCGAACAAGCCTGTCGAAACATGTCCAGTACTAAGTTAGTATTTCTCAGCAGGCCAAGTCTCCAGTGCGACAACGATACTTGTCAGCAGGGGGTTTGTCCGCTGAAGACTGAGAATAACGTATAGTAGAGAGCATCTTGGGAATGGAGGACATAGCGTGCATAGCATGGATGAGTTGGTGTCATACCACGATATCTGTCCTAATGCAGTTTATATGTATTGATGCGGTATATACCAGTACCAAATTCGCTTGAGGGCGCATACATACAAGTGTCACAGACTACCGCATCTGCACAGAACCCTGACTGACCAGTGAAAATGTTTCCAATTCCTCGGAACCGGCAGATCTGCAGATGCATATGTATGTATGCACAATCTCTGCTAGCGGTAGTAATATATAACTGGTTATAGTCGCAGGTGTGGATGCATTGAAAACTTTGTGCTGTTCAACGACACCCATCATAATTCGTATCTGTTTCTTGGGTACCAGTTTTTCGATGCCGGTAGTCGATAGTGTGGATTGATATATATGCGGGGATATTTCTCCTTTATTTTGTTAATTCTCGGTTTTTTAATAGTTACTTGTACTCGCTGGCATAGCATCAGGCATACCGACTTAAACTGCACCCGACGCTGTCAAAACCGCCGAGACACCTATCACACCACTGCGATCAGTAAACCGCTTTACCTTAGATCGATATCGATCGAAGTGCAAGTACGGTAGCCACTTCCGCGTTGACGCGATAACACGTGACAGCAAAAGCACAACGACTGCAGTGGGGGAGATAGCGCTCCCTACAAGCCACTTGCAAGCGTAAGAAGCACTGTGATAGACGTGCAACGCTACCCAATTGGATGTTCAACCACCAGGTTTAGTGCTGGAAAGAAACCAGAACCAGCAACGTTACTCGTACTCAATCATAACCAACATGATGAGTTTCCTGGTTCTAACTTTTGCAGTACGAAGTTTGGAGTCATATTCATGTGTTGTACAGCAGTTGGACAGCGGCTTGTTGCAACCCGAGACGTCTGCACGTCAAGCTTCGTCGCCCCGGCCCGCCCACCCACACGGGCGGTGAGCATCTTGAATCGATGGGATACACTTTGATGGCGGCACATACGCAGCTAAATTTAGGGCTTTAAGGGCTCGAGGGTTTTTGCACTTTGCTAGCCCCAGCTGTAGTCATGACGTCAGGCGCCAATCCAGCCTTGTTCTTACTCTGAGACACTTTGAACTCTGAAATATAGGATCCACTGCAGGTGTTAACCCGCGGAGAAACCTTGCCTGCACTCCGAAATTGTCGGCTAAAGGTCAGTAGCATCGTGGCGAGTGATTACATTTGTCTCAGATCTTGGCCAACCCACCAAACAGTACCATCAGCTGGAGCTCGTGACTGACAAGCCCATATGCGTGAAACTAGAAACACGTACTGTAGCCTGTACCAAACAGCTCTAGTATATCGATATGGATGAAACAACCATAACCCGAGAATCCTGATAACTGGTGTACTTCTGGCCCAGGCACAACCCCCTGTGGAGAAGGATCTGCTTCACATAAGTCCAGACTCTGGGTATGTTATCAGCTGCCGTTGTGTGTGTGTGTGTGAGGGCTATCGCTGTCGGACAACATGAGCCACCAACAGCGGTGGATCAACGCTTAAAGCCGATGTTTTCTGCCTGAATACAGCACACCGGTTCGGTGTTACTCCAAAAGAAAAGTGACCGTGCGCTTCACTTTACGCACCCTTCACCGAGGTCCAATTGATGCCAGTGAACTGGTTTCGTGCTGCAGCGTGCAGGATGGCCAATCCCACTCAAAGACCCCTGCAAGGTCTTCCGCTGCTATGGTCCTGAGGTTTAGGAGACCCGAGCAGAGCAGAGTTGGAAGATTGATTCAACAGGGTAGAGCATAGTACTGAATTCCAAAATACACATCGAGGACTTAGTTAGACAGCAGCATTCATCGTCCCAACTTGGATCTCAAAGAGCGCATGCGCAATGTCTTCAGCTCTATGTAAACCTAGTGCAAATCGATTGGTGATCTTTGTTGGTGAATCCCTCAACGCCTCGATCATGCCTCCAGTAAGCGGCGCAGCCGTACTTCCCTCGTCGGCTGAGGTTTGTCCAAGCATTTTGCTAAGACATTATCACCCCTAGGTTGAACTTGTACCACTCTATGTGAAGGCATCTGTTTGACACTCTCTAAGCCTGAGTAACACATAGCGCGCAATCTTATGCACTTTGGTGAGGCGAGCTTACATGTGATCCAGAGGACCGGAGGTTTTCCGCTGCTGGTGGTTCTTCCCTGTATCACTCTGCAAAGAGCCGATAATCCTACTCCCTAGGTTTGAGACAGTGATTAGTGTTGACCAGAGCTAGTGGTGGACATCTCTTCCCTGGTATGCAACGCCTTGAGATCGACGATTGATGTCCTGTTCAGATGCGGTTGGTCAACAGCTCGATTGCAAAATTTCTATCTCTCAATGAAAACGCAGTGCAATGCAACGCAGGTGAAATTGAAATCTCACCGATAGGTTGTGAAATGTCGGAATATTTTGCACTCAGACACTTTGCCAACCGTCCCCTCTCCAGTTATTGATACTAGGCATCCATGAGACATCTTGTAGCATGCTTTGCTTGACAATCTGTTCCGGACCGTAAATTGTATCAACGATGAGTCGGTTGTCCCCTGAAAACCTGATCATGCTGGAGCTAACCGACCGTTGTACCGCACTGTGAACCACAGTTGGAATGTCATCTACCATTGAACTTCTCAAAAGGGGTTTCAACGGATTTCATAGGATGTTGGCCGTTCAAAGATCCAAAAATTGTTGGTACGAAAAGGCTATCCCAACCACAAACGCCAGCACAGAATTTAGCGACGTCCGTGCATGCGTGCGTATGTAGGTGGAACACCTTCCGTTTCAGGCTCGAAGAGTGGGAATACCATTGAAAGCGTAAGTTTAGCAACTTTTGCGGCGATGGAAACCTAGCCAGACGTGTAGTGAGCATTGGTGAAGAAAGCATTCGGTATTTGGGCCACGGGGGGCGGGGTTAAGCCATTAGTGCTCGAGCCCTCAGTTCTCAGTTCGGCGACCTCGGTCCTTAGGTCGCGTTTGCATAGAGCGGTCATCAAAACTGCCGTGCAGTTGAGTAACTGTTCGTGAATGGTTGTGAGTTAAAGTGGATGAATGGTCTGCCAAACACTGACCCTATGAAAGGTGGGGGTTGGCCGTGAAACTAACGAATCGTCGACCGTTTTCCAAGTCACTTTGTTAACCCGAGCAGACCTTTGCCAAACGCGCCTTAAACTGACGAAGCTTGCAAAGGAGGCAGACGTTAATTTACGAGCGCAACCACTACCACTACAAACAGTCGCAGTCATCGCATATACTTCAAGATACGCAGCTTAAACTGGTGCACCTCCTACTCGAGTACCTGCTTGGCTGCCTCCGCGATAGAACTGATTCCGCAACTCGATTGTTTTCAGCCTTCATAAATCGAAACCCCTACTCAGCGTTTAAATTACTAGTAATGGTTAGCGCGGGCGCCTAAAATTACTCTTGGTCATTCACGGCGTCTGTTAATAGCAGAGTACTCGTTTTTTTCCCAGATACTTTTAGAAGGTACTAAAAAATCAAAGTACAGAGGTCTGAAAATAACAGATTTTATGTATGGACGAGGTCAAAATTACAATTTTTAGTTAAGTATACTCGTGTAGAATTTTGCTGACCAACTGCCTCCAGACTCGCCTACGAATTCAATGAACTACTATTAATTACACGAGTTCACAAAGCATGCTCGAACGCCCCACTAAATCCTCGAAACTTACAAGCATACTCGTGCCTAACACTGTTTTGTTAGAGAGTTTACGGAGAATTGAGAGCTTAAAGGTGAAATTTTTTTTTTGATTTCAATAGATTATATCTCCCCGTTTGTAATTTGATTATAGATTTATCAAGAAAACACAGAACTGCTATTATCGACCCTTTCTCCCAAAGTCCATGCATCATCATCACCTATCACTCCTTCTTCAAAGTAATCCTCAACGCCGGTACCTCAACTGCCCAAACCTTTCCGTCCTTCTTCTTAACAATGATCCTATCCACCGCCCGTCCGCCATAATGCAAACCATCAACCGCAAACCAACTATAACAAGCACCGCCCCACACCTTCTTATTCCCCAATCCCTGAGGCATCGGCAGCTCCGGGAACTCAAAAACAACCCTCCAATCCTCATCTTCACCGTTCACAATCTCAGCCGGATAACTCCTCCAAGTTCCAAGCCCGCCGTCCACTGCAATCTTCGAATTAATCCCCCTACTCCACCACTCCTTCACCACCAATCCGGGCCCGTCATCTTGCACAACATTGATCCAGCTGCCATTACCCGCAGAGAACCGGCCGGTATACCCAGCACTCACGACCTCGGCTCTCATCGCTTTTTCAATCGCAGGGAACGCCGCCGCCAAAACAGCCTCCGCGAGAATAGTGACGGTGGGATCCCAGTCCAAGCTGCTTCCAGCTACAAGAACGACAAATCCGAACCCGTAGTCGGGAATCAGCGAGAACCGCGATCTGTAACCAGGCATCCCTCCGTCTTTGGAGTAGATATCAACCGTGTCCCGCGTGGTGAGTGTGTTGGTCCTAGTGATCTCCCACGGGAACCCAACCGCCGCAGAGATCTCGGTGCCAAATGTCAACGGCTTCAGCCATTCTCGCAACTTGTCGTCAGAGAGGAAATGAGAGCCGCCTGAGAGCAGCTTTTGCTGGAGCAATGAGAGGTCGTGGACGGTGGAGAATGCACCACCCGCACTGCATATAGTTAGACGAGAGCGCATGAAAGAGGGAATAGAGGGGACGAACGGATTGGTGTCCATGAAGTCAAGCGACCAAAAAAACTCGGCGCCCACTGGTGGGATAACCATATCCTTCTCCGACAACGGAAGGAAGGAGGTGGAGTCCATTCCCAGCGGCTTCGTGATGTACTTTGCGACTGCGTCCTCGTACGACATCCCGGTGACATTCCTGATCACGTACCCTAGCAGCGAAAAGGCAACGTTCGAGTAGACTGGTTTCGAGTGCACTGGGACTACCGGGACATAGTCTGACAGTCCTTTCACAATCACTACACCCTCCTGTCAGCCATCTATTTATCCATCCATCACAGCAAAGGAGAGTGGTGGTGGTGGTCTCACACTCCTCGGTACACCGCTCCGGCCTCAAGCCACCAACTTCACACAGCGGATAATCCTCCGGCGGCGCGGGCGGGAATCCTAAAGCAATCCAAGCCGCCTGCTCGCTGTAGTCTTCTGGGTACCCATAGCCCCTTGAAATCCCCGACATATGCGACCCAAGATCCTTCAGCGTGATCTTATCCCACTTAACCCCTCCCTTACCATCCAAAAGGCCCGGAATATACTTCGTAATCTTGTCATCCAGATCCAATTCCAACCGCAGTAGTAGAAGGTCCGTAATCATCTTAGTGATTGAAGCGATACGGTACTGCGAGTTCGAACCCACGGACTTGGTGCCATTGGTGGTAGTGGGGGCGGTGTGATGGTACTCCCACAACGCATGCTTGGAGTCGGTGAGGATGATGGAGAATGAGGTCTGGTTGGTTAAGAAGCCGGGGTTGATGTCGCCGGCGATGGCCGAGTCGAGGGTGCTGGTGAGGTTTTCGAGGGCGTCACGGAGGTAGGGAGAGCTAGATAGGTGTTTGGCTGGTGGGAGGACGGGTCCAGGAAGTGGACACGTCAATGCAGCTACAAAGGCGGGGAGGAAAGGGAGAAGGAAGTGCAAGTGACGCATTGTGAACATGTGTGTTTGCAGTTTGCGTGAATTTCTGAGCGGGCAACAAACATCATGTGTGTGGAATTCGGGCCCATTTTATAACTTCTATGTAACATTGGACCTCTCGCAATGCCGTTGTTATTGTACAGCCGTGCGGATTTTGCTTGTCGTTGTCGTAACGTTGCCTTCGTGTGAACTACTGTATGTACGTTGACGTCTCTTGCTGAGTGCCGCGCCCAATGGTAGATGCTTGGCCGCGCATGTCAGCCTCGCAATATACAAAATCAGCGGATCATCCTCCATCATCGAAGGCAGTGCATCGCAAGAATACGGCTTCTTACGTTACTCAAGACCTGAAGCCTAACCCTGAGAAAGCCCTGCACGGAATTCTGGCTGGGCTGCCGGTTTAGAATCCTAATTCCAAAGAAATAGTGACACCATATGAATCCTCTCCAACACGGATGTGTGTCTCTCATTCCTCCATCGATCTGTTCGTCGCAACAGCGACATATGCAGTCAGACGATATTTGGGCTAGCAGCAGTCAGCCTACTTAGCGCAAACGCCAACCAAGGCTCTGCGGGAACTTCCATGAACATCCTTGTCCATCTCGTAGCTGCCCGGCGTTGGAATTGGAATGTTTTGGCAGTCTGGTCATTCACGGCTCAAAGTGTAAGGGAATTGACTTTTAGTAAAAAGAGTTATAAAAATTTCTCACTATCGCCTTGCAATCATCTAGACTCTAGCTACAATATAGCTCAAGATACACTGCCAATATTCCAAGACCCCATGCCAGGCCGTCAGGCGCTGCGTGAGATCGAACACTCCATGGCTTCTCCAGGTTGGTGGGTCCACGCAACATGGTCTAACTGGACTCCGAGACTGGGCTCGAGTTCCTCAACTTGTAAGGTAGACAGACTCACACCGCACCCTAACCTTCATTAGGTTGAAGCGTAGAGTATATACGGTGCTCTGTTGTACTGTACACAAAGAGTGAGGAAGAGGCTGACCATCACAATCACGATCTCAGCCGTAAAAAAAGGAAGCAGAAGAAGAGCAAAGGACTTTACTAGTTCTTACCAAGTCATGCACACCACACTTTGACATTCCATTCCCACAGAAAAAAAGACTCAAGCGGAGCCAAACCACAAGGAAGCTCAGAGGCACGTTGGACACGGTCACCCGAAAACACATTGTGAAGAATCCTCCGAGACAGCCACAAGGTTGTTTCCCATGCATACTGCGTCCCCATTTTTAGGCTATTTTTGTCTCTTCAATGGTTGGGTGCAGTCGGACTGACGATACCCCGATCGCGACATCATAATTGAGCACTCAGGCTGTAAACAACTGACAGAAGTGGTTCTGGTGGAAGAATAGCACGGTAGCTCTTTGCGGCTCTGCGTTACAATTGTGGAGACGCAGGATCCTAACTTTCTTCCTTTCTCCCGATGTAGGACCTTTGTCTCGCACTTCAGAGTTGCAGGGTCTTTGAGAGCTCATGATATAAAAGTGAGGAATAAATGTCACCGAGGGAGAGCAGATTTCCACGACGCTGCCGACACAACACCACAAATCCGTTCAGTCGAAATGATATGAATTGTACTTTGCAAACAAGATTCTCCAACTCCGATTACAAAAGCAACCCTAGGAACCCTAACCCAGTCTTCACAAATGCCGAGCTGCACAATCATCGGTACTTTGATCGTATTAACACATCCTTTGTAACCCATAATCACCACGTCGCTGGTTGGCGAAAAATTATCCTCATCTATATGGGTACCCTATAAAACCTACGTTCTTTTGTGCGGGCCGATGACTTTATTACGTGTACGGAGATACGTGTTAACGTACTAATACAGTCGGCCGGTATAAGCTGCGAGGCCGAGGTATAGGTCCTACGCTGTTTCTACGACTTACGCGTACCCCACGAACTTATACGCGTTCTCCCCGCGATGGTAATATAAGAGCTTTGAGTGGAACTTTTTTATATAACCCCTCACTGCTGTACTATCGATATCGCCGGTTTGTTAGTTATACACAAAACGTTACACCCCGAACTAGTTAGCGACCATGCCAGTATTCACAGAAGAGTCGTCGCCGGAGATGCTGCAACGCGCTGCAGGTCTGAAGGAACCACCTTTGCCGAGAGTTTCTGGACCAGCACCGGAAAACAGAGATCGGACTGCGGACGGCTCCAGACATGAAGTTGTGGTGATTGGTGTATGCTTAATCCCTCCCGAAACTCACATCGGAGAACTGATATGAGCGCAGACTGGACCGGCAGGAATTATGCTCTCCTTGATGCTCACACGATACGGTGTCTCTGTGTTGCCGGTCGAAAAAGTCACCTCCATGATCATCCCCGGCCAAGCCGACGGCCTGCAACCGCGCACCCTCGAAGTCCTGCGTACCTTGGGCCTTTACGAAGAAATATTCTCTCAGGGATTCCCAAATTACCGCATAGCCTTCTGGAATCCCGGAAAGCCCGGTGAGCCACGGCTTGTGAGAACCGCTGTGGCAGACGATGTCACTGTTCCGTCGAGATATCCGCATAAGATCTTGCTTGCCGCAGGGCGGGTAGTCAATATTTTAGAGAAGCAGATGAATAAGTATGGAAATGAGGTTGAGAGAGGATTGGAATTTGTGTCGTTCGAGATTGTCGGCGGAGAGTTCCCCGTCAAGGTGACATTAAGAGATGTTGTTACTGGCCGTAATTTTTCGGTTTTTACAAAGCATTTGGTTGGCGCTGATGGGTTCGTAGGAGATTTCCTAATTAGTATGAGTAAATTGCTAACCAGTGCGAGGATGTTTTCAGAGCTCATTCAAAAGTCCGAGAACAGATAGGTGCAAAGTTGCAGGGAGGTGGGTTTTACCATTGATCACCACGTTATGGCTGTTCCGGTGGAGCTGAACTAACACCGAACAGAAAGCACGGATTATATCTGGGGTGTAGTCGACGCCGTTCTGAAGACCGATTTCCCGGATATTCGAAAGCGTTGTGCTATTGTAAGATCGATTTCAAGTGTCGTTTGCAACCACTGTTGACTTGATTCTGCAACCAGCATTCCGACGCAGCCTCAATAATGTCAATTCCAAGGGAGATAATCGAAAACCAGCAATATATGACCCGTCTGTATACTCAACTTGAGGAAAATGTCGACGCGACCTCAACCGTTGCCTCGGCCGCCGATGAGGCAGAAGCAAAAGCACGAGCGAGGGAACGGAGGAAGTGTGTTACTCTACCCCAGATCTTGAACCAAGTAAAGCGCACGATGGAGCCCTACAACGTTGAAGTTGTGAAGGTGGATTGGTGGGGTATGTCATGCTACCTCAACAAACTTCTTGGATAGCTTCTAACCTGGTGGCAAAACAGCAGCATATCAAATTGGTCAGCGGGTAGCAACAAAGTTTGCTCTACAAGATAGCGAAGGGGCAGATCGAGTGTTTATCATGGGAGATGCCTGCCATACGCACAGCGTAAGCCGCACCATTGTGGTCGGTACATTGTAGAACTTTTTCTAACGAGGCACAGCCCAAGGCAGGTCAAGGGATGAACGTTAGTATGATGGATGGATACAATTTAGCATGGAAACTTGCCTATGAATTATTGGGACTTGCACCGAAGGGCTCGCTTCTCCCGACTTACGAGGTATTTCAGAAGCCGCATCCTCCACGCAAACCGTTAGTACAATGCTAATAATTCCCGAAGTCCGAAAGAAGAAATATCGCACAGCAACTGATTGATTTTGACAACACTTTCGCCTCAAAATTTTCCCAGAAGATGGGGGGGCCAGAAGAAGGTGGTCTCACACACGAAGAATTCTTCGACGTCTTCCAAACTGGCGGTGGATTCACGAGTGGATGCGGAAGTACATTAGCCATACCCTATCTTCGGAAGGCCTAAATAACTGACAAAGTACAGTTGAATACCAACAGAGTAATTTGGTGAAGAAGAACCCGGTGAAGGCGTTGAGCAACACCTTGAAACCAGACTACGGGCTGCTTCGGGCTGGGCGGCGACTTATTAACGTTCCTCTCCGTCGCTTCTCAGATGATGCACCATGCGAGTTCCATGATGGTATGAGCCATTTCCTTAACCAAGTGTAGTTCGAAGCTAATGCAAACAAGCTCTTCCATCAAATGGACACCACGTCGTACTTGTTGTTCTCCCCCAAGACTTCAAATCACCCAAAATCCAGCAGAAACTTACCTATCTCACCACAACATTGCCGCAAAAGTTTGTCCGCGGCATCGTTGAACCGTATGTGATTCACCCTGTGAAATCAAACGACGATGTCGAATGGAGCGACTTCCCCAGAGCTTTGAAGGAGAAGTGGGAGTGGAATTTGCTGGGCGATGTGACCGGACAAGCATATGAGACCCTCGGTGTGAACAAACAAGCTGGTGTGGTTGCCGTGCTGCGACCGGATGGGGTTGTCGGGGGAGTCTGGGACCTCCAGGAGCTAGCCACGAAGGGCAAGGTGGAGAAGTGGCTTTCGGCGAACCTGGCGAGCACCGGGACTCGATCTGTGCTATAGATCATCTTTAGGGAAGTGGTTTGGTTTTGTGATCTTGCTTGGATTGTACATTTTTGTTAAGCTGGATACCTAGATGAATAGATTTGACGTTTTATGGCTGATCGTACTCGGGGTGTCGTTGTTGTGCACGTGCTATACGATGATGCAATGTTATTATCGATATCGTCCCGCTATTTCCACAGCTGATACATCAGCTGGCTCTCCGGACAGGTGGCAACGAATAGGTACACTACCGACCGAAGCGTCGTCTAGACTAGCTACAACCACAGCACGTCCGTCTGCTCTACTGAGCAGATGGTTTCATCAATGCCCTCTGACGTCGAAAAACTAAAATCCCACAGCAGGTCATTGCAACTCTCGACCATCTCTCCGTCTTTCTTGCACTTACTGTCTCTAAATTCAATATTCGGTTTCCACTAGATGGCGAACACCGACGAGATCCACGAAAATCCAAGCAGCTATCCTGGTGGTGGAGGTGGTGATGGTGATGGCGATGGTCTCGCCTTTGAATTCCTTCGTCGCGACCACCGTCCGACCCTGATGCTTGGATTATCCGAAGAACGATACGGCGAGCCCGTGCAGTACAAGGTTCTATTCGAAAACGATGCATACCGGGAATGCAGGGAGCTGAAAGGGGACGGAATGTACCAATTCTTTGCCAACATGGCAGGCAATACCAGTTGCTCCCACTGCGGACCTTGGAGTATCCACATCACCCTCATCGACGATAACCCGGGTGGCTTGGTAGCTATTGTCACTGCTGAAAGTTGTGAGACTGGACAACGAACACTGTTTGTTAGAAGTGGCACCAATACTCCCGTGGGTGTGTGGGGAAATCAGAGTTTTAGACCTTCAGATGGTATCACTCCGGACGATGAAATGCTACTACCACCCTCACCCCCAAATGGCATCGGTACAGCGGTCAGTCGCTACTATTCGCTTGAAGTTGAGAATGTTGCGTGCGGGATGTGGGCTGGGGCTGAAAATGTTTCAAGTAGCCGTTCTGCAAACACGACGCCGGTCAATACAGAGGAACGTGGTGTGTCCAAGATCAATAGCGAGAAAGAGCGGATTGACTCACGGAATGAAAACTCTGAAATAGTTTTGTCGATTCCGGGCTCAGATACTGCTGTGTCGGCTTCAGGAGCTGGAGAGATGCCACCAGTGCTCGCCCGGGAATACCAGAGTGAAGGCGATCCATCTCTTTCCTGTCACTGTTTCGATAGGCCCCATCCACGAAGGTTGTCGACGTCAGAAGAACGTCCCCACAGGCCGATAACGGACTGGAGAATACCGCCGACTTCGCCAGATGACTTCGATCTGCCGCACTTCAAGCATCTTCGCAGCGTAGACTGGTCACAAACTGCGTTCGGGCCGCCGTGTTCCTGGTCACCCACCCTTCGAAGCCTTGCACTGGGCATAATGGAGAATTCGGTTCCGGTTGCGCTATACTGGGGGCCGAACTATGATTGCATGTACAACAACGAATACAGGCAAATTTGTCATGAAAAAGATCCTCCTCTTTTGGGGCAACCGTTTGAGGCTCACTGGCCGGAGCTCTGGGACTTTTTCAGGCCGTTGCTGGATGCTTCTTACTATGAAAGCAAAAACATTCGTCAGGGTAAGTTGGTCATTGAAGGTTTTATGCGTTTCAATGCTAACTTCGCATTTTTCTTAGAAGCGGCCTTGTTGATCTTTCGCAGCGGCGATGATCCTGAATCCTCGCAGGAGCGTTATTTTGACTTTTCGTTATTGCCCATAGTACAGGACGAGGGAATTTCCGAGGGAGTGCTCGAGATAACGGTGGAACAGACCGCCAATGTCGTCACTAGGCGCCGTATGGAGACATTGGGTAGACTTTCCAATTCTCTGCGTGGTATTCAAGATTTTGATGGCGAGTTCTGGGACCGGGTGGTGGATGCCTTCGATGATAACATACTCGATTCACCGATGTTGATTCTCTACCGCACCACCAGTTCATATGACGATAACGTTCAACACCTCCAACAAGCCATTGGGGTTTCTCCCGGTGGAGTATTTGCGCCTTACTTGTGCTTCGACACTGGTATCCGGTCCGACCTCTTCCACGACGAAATGCGCATCGCTAAGGAACAGAATAAGGTAGCGATCAAGCGATTCTCGGCCAGCCTCAGGACTAACGGCGAGCTAAATAGCCGTGGGTTTGACGAGGCTCCCTTCGCGGCTGCAGTTATACCTATTCAAGTGTCAGCCAAGTCTACCCGCGGGTTTTTGATTTTGGGGTTGAACTCCAAGCGGCCTCTGGATAAGGGTTACAAGTTCTGGCTGGAGTGCATTCGGAAAGAGGTTGCGGTCGCTGCAACCAGCGTCTGGCTGCGTCAGGAGGAACTCGCCCGGATTTTGGAACGAGAACGACAAGGCGCCATGAAGCAACTGACAATTGAGCTAAGAGAACAGTTGATGAAACGTACTGAGGCTCTGAGGCACAGTGAACTACTTTTTACACAGGTAGCCGAAATACTGCCGGTTGGACTGTTGCTTATAGATCTGGAAGGAAGGATATTCTATTCCAATCCTACGGTCCGCAGCATGTATCGTGTAGAAAGCGACAAGGAGATGAACGATAAGTGGAAAGCTCACAACTATTATGAGGACCGTACCCGCGTTTCCGAATGCTTTGACCGGGCCATTGAAACTAAATCAAGCATATGCATGCATCATCGAGTGGGAAATGATGCCCCGGATCGAGGATGGGAGTATTGGGTTGCGGCGTCTGTATGCGTTCAAGTGGATGAATCCACGGGAGAAGTTTCAAGGTATGTCTCCGCATGAGTTTATCCCTATAATCTACATTATACTTACTGTACACATGCAGGTTCATTATAACAATGGTCGACATCACCTCGCACAAGCAAAACGAGGAATACCAACGCCAACTATCTCATCAGGCCGTTGAGCGAAGAAGGCAGCAAGAGAATTTCATCGACATCTTTAGTCACGAGCTTTTGAACCCATTTAGCGCAACGCTGCAATGCGCCGACTCAATCCTCACCTCTCTAACAAACTACCAAAACACCGGCAAGAAGGTGGAAGTGGACGAACTGATAGATTCAGCGCAAACAATCCTTGTGTGCGTTCAACACCAAAAGCGCATCATCGACGACGTCTTGACCCTCAGCAAACTAGAGTCTCTCGCCCTTACCGTCGTTCCGGTCAGCGTTCGGCTCCACGAATCGGTCGCGCAGATGATGAAGATATTCCAGTCCGAGCTCCAGGCCAAGCACATTGAGACGAAGCTCATCATAGAGGATTCATACAAAACCCTCCTTGTCGACTGGGTCATGGCCGATCCTTCACGGTTCTCCCAGGTGCTCGTTAACCTCCTCACCAACGCGATAAAGTTTTCCAGCCCTATGTCCACCGAGAAACGAGAGATCATCGTGCGACTTGCCGCTTCAAAAGAACGTCCAAGAATTCATGGAAACGTTGTATATCAAACCTTCGAGCCCCCGCCAGAGAATACACAAGAAGGTGCACAGTGCAACGGCGCAGACTGGGGCACAGGCGAACCACTATATATACAAGCAACGGTAGAGGACACGGGTATCGGCATCTCTAAGAAATGGCAAGCGAAGCTCTTCCAACGGTTCGAGCAAGTCCCGAAAACACACGTCACGTATGGCGGTAGTGGTCTCGGCCTCTTCATCTGCCGCAGACTATGTCGGATCCAGGGCGGTGAAATCGGCTTCTGGAGCGAAGAAGGAAAGGGCTCGCAGTTCGCCTTCTTCATCAAAGTGTACCGATCCGAGCACCCCGGTGCCGATGAGCCCGCCTTCGGCTTAACAAACCTCAGTAAATTCAGGATTGACTCCAACACGAGTACACCAACGGCTGTCAACCTCGGAGAACTCGGAAATGCGGCAGCGAAGCCGGCACCACCCGTAAAAAAACCCACTGCCTACCGCGTCCTCATTGTCGAAGATAACCTCATCAACCAGGAGGTTCTCCGCCGTCAACTCAAAAACGAAGGTTGCGTCACCCACGTCGCAAACAACGGACAGCAAGCACTAGATTTTGTCCGCACCTCCTCATTCGCCTCCGTAGCCGGGGAGGGGGAGCACCTGGATATCGTCCTGATGGACATGGAGATGCCAGTAATGGACGGGTGCACCGCGACGCGCAAGATCCGCGAGCTCGAAAAAGCTAGCGTCCTCGTAAAACACGTCCCCATCATGGGGATCAGCGCGAACGCACGACCTGAGCAGGTGGCTATGATGACGGAGGCGGGAATGGACGATGCGATCCCGAAGCCTTTTCGTATACCCATGCTCTTGGACCGCTTCGGACTGTTGATGAAGAAACTCTCCGTCATTATCTCCCCGATACATACTGAGCCCCCGTCACGCAGGCCTTCGGGCGCCCTGGGGAAGGAGGCAACGATACTTGTGGGGTCTGCAGAGGGGGAGGAAAATGTGCCGCCACCACCACCACCACCACCACCACCACCACCACCGACTCCGGGTCAGCTGCAGTTTCGGTTGAATCAGTTGTGGAATGACGCGGGAGTTTCGAGAAAGAGTTCGGTCGAGATCAGTCCAAAGACGATGTCCCCGGCGGTGGAGAGGAATGAATGAGGATGTGGGTTTTTGGATGGTGCTTTGGTAGATTCATAGCGTTTGTGGATTTCTTGTTTGATATATATAGTTGGCTTTTGGAGGGAGGGTTGTTTGCAGTATCATTTAATGAACTGCTTTGTAGTATTTGATGCTGATATATTTTTGTGTACCTATTACTCTAATATAGAGTTGGGTTTGTGGGTGAATTTTCGACACTTGACTCATATTCTTACAATCCGTGAACTTAGCTAGCGGGGTAGTGTTTTCACTCGGTGAATCCAACGTTGAGCCTAGCCTGTCGGTAAGTGCTTCATTTCATCGTGGGCCTCAACTACCCTGGGCAATTCCAACTATCGATTACTTGTAAGAAAAACACATGTATTACTGTGCTGTACTAGGTATGTGTATGTATGTGTGCCTCCAAACTCCCACGCTCCAGAACTTGCAAATTGATATATTAAACCGAAAGCTCGAACCTTAATCCCACTTAAACAAATCGCAAACGCATAGTTGCAACCAATCATGTCGTAACAAACATCCAGAGACCAACAGTAACGTCATCAGGGTTAGAGCTTACTCCCACCCTGCAAATCTCCCTCGGTACCACTACTTGCTGCCGCCACCTCTGCATCCTTCTCTGCATCCTTCTCCGTATCTGCTAGCGTAGCCGCAGCCGTAGCCTCCTTCGCTTCTTTTTCCAACCTCACCTCTCTGCCGCGTTTATGGCAGTACCAAAGCACGAGCAACACCACTATTCCCATTGTTAATAAATTCGCAACACTACCATAAGCCTTGGAGAGAACTCACCAAATAGCCCCATACTCAGCGCAGCATTAGCGCCCAACAACGCCGGAAACCTCGTTTTGAGGACATTAACGACACCCTTCAACAGCCCCATTAGCAATCCGGGCTTCGTCACAAGCTCCTTGAGTCCAACGATTCCGCCCTCGGTCACTAGCGCCGGAGAAGCGGCCGCGGCGGCTTGCATAACCTCGGGCTTGATCTTTTCGGGAAGCGTTTTGACTAGCTTCTGCAGAAAGCCCGGGAGGTTTGTGAATGTCTTTTCAAGCTGCGTAGAGGATGTATCGAGGAGCTTTGTGAGATCGTCGTATGCAGTTGGAACGCCGTTTGCTATGTCTTTGAGGATTTGGGTGAAACTTGCTAGGAGGGCTTTGGTCTCGGCAGAGACGGAGAATACGCGACCCTGCTTGGAGATAGCTGTTAGGTACCGGCGGGAACGATGACATCGGGGAAGCTTACATCTTCGGCGGCAAGGTTGAGCTGGTCAAGTGCGGCGGAGAGCTCGTCCTCCTCACGCACAAACTCTTTGTTTTTCTTTTTCTTGCCTTTGTCTTTCTTTTTCCCTTTCTCTTTTTGTTTCTCTTTCTTTTCCGTCTTTGTTTCTACTTCCGCCGCTGCCGCTTCCACCTCGGGAATCGCTTCCACCACCACCTCCTCCTTCTCCTTCCCCTTCCCCTTCCCTTTATCGGGCGATTTCGGCTTCCGATGCCGCTTCTCGGCGGCCTCAGAGACGGTGCGACGAAGTCCCTGCCATCGCGTCGTAAGCGCATCTTTCCACTCCCCCTCTTTCTTTGCCTCCTTCTCAGCCTCCTTCGCAGCCTCCTCAACCGCCGGCATAACTGCCGCCTCCGTAGGCGTCACAGTCCCCATAGTGCTCGTGCTCTCGAACCCGGGGAAAATGACATTCGGACCGTCGTCGTCGGTGTCTTTTAGTGCGTTTTCGAGGAACGTTTCGTCGGCGGGTGAGAGCACAGGGGATTTTTCTTCTTCGGAGACATGTTGGTTTGCGGCTGCGGGAGAGATTGTGAGTGGAGGTGGAGGAGGAGGGGTTTCGGTGGTTGGTGAGGGCGGCTTCGTAGAGCCTGGCTTGAGTTTTTTGATGTAGGTGAGCATTGTTGTTGTGGGTTGGGATCAGGGAAGGGCGTGGATGGAGATGGGATGTGGCGAGCTTAAACTTGGAGTTAAAAGTTACTGCCAAGCTTGATGTGAGGTTGCGTCACTACCGAGTGAGTAGGTGTAAGAGCGCGTAACGAAACAGGAAGGGGGGCATCTAGGTTCTACATGCGCTCGAAAACCAGCCGTCTGTTTCGAGGGGCGAGCTTGCGAGCGACGAGAAATCTGGGAACGAGAGCAGGTTCTGCATAGAGGGGCCAGTTGTGATATTTTATTTATATCGTGCTTCTGAAGCGTTCAATTAGCGCCATACACGGGGAATTTATGAATTAAAATAGCGGTGCCCTACTCTAAACGGCGCTTGCAGGCAGGTGAGAATCCATGATCCATCGATGGAAGATGGCTGCGGCTTGAGTTGATGCTACTTGCGACTAGAACATCACCAGTCAGTGACACTATATTTGGTATGGGACGGTCGATGATGATCGGGTTTTAAATAGTGGACGAGACTGAGTAACAATGGGTACCTGTCTGTGTCCAATCAATGCAGCTCTCGCACGAAACGTTCATACTCGCGCATGGTGGAGACTCAAAAGCACGATATGGACAGCTGGGGGGGAATCAGAGGTAGGGCCATGAGGACACCGGGACGAACTCCGGTGACCGGTAACGTTTCAGCCACGTGATCAGTACAGTATATAATAAACGGACCCTTCTGAAAGCTGTTCGACAACCATTAAAATACAAAGTTCAAAGTTCAAAGTTCTCATTGGTGAGTGTGTACACCTCTCACATTCTGAACGAGGATTCTGGGATAGGGTTCCACCTCATTCCCTCTCACATCCCTCCAACCTCCCAACTTCACCACGACACGACAAAATGCAACCCTCCAACCCCGCCCCCGTCCCTCCCGCTCCAGAAACCAATAATCTCCACGACTACTACCCGCACTTCCTCACCCTCGCCGCACTGATCTGGCTCCTCGGTCCCTCCCCCGCCACAATAACACTGATCCTTTCGATAACGCTGATCACAACATGCGTGATCTTGCGGCCGCCTTTGCCCTCAAGCACCATAAGCTCACACTCTGCGGCGGTAGTCGCAGCTGCAATGGCAGATATGAATACGACGCAGGAAATCCACGCGTTCTACTACGGGTATCTCAAAGGATTTGAGGATGCAGGTCAGGGGAAGCTGCGGACGGGAAAGGAAGATGCGGAGGACGAACAGCAGAGTGAGGATGCAAGGAGTGAGAGTACGGTGACCACTAGAAACGTGTTGGGTAGGAAGGGGAGTTCGAGGGCTATTTGTGGGCCTGCGGTTGGGTGGAAGGAGAGACATGGGGTTGCGTTTTCGAGCTCGTCGAGACCGGGGAGTACGGTTGGTTGAGCTCTTTATGGGTGGAATTGGATTGAGGGAACTGTAGGGTGTTTGGGGTGCAGAGATTGGTTGGGCTTCTTGACTCCCGGGAGGTGAAGTGTCTGCTTGCAATGGAGGCTTAATTTGTCTGCTAGGTGTCTGGTGTCACGGTGCATTTTTATAGGGAGGCTGGAGCCCAAGATGTTTACTTGGACGGCTTGATTAATGGTGTACGAGTACATAGGGTCAAAACGGACCTGGAATTCGTGTAAGGCCGAATGATCATTTGTGATTTATTGCGTCGGATTTCCAAGTCTCCGGACCTCCATCATAAGCGCCCTTGGCGACACGTCAATGGTTTCGTGACTATGCATCAAAGTTGGATGACTATTCAATAAAATATGATCTTATCGGAATCATTTACGGGGGTATCCGGAGACTTGAAAATACGAGAATAATCTAAAACGAATTGCAAATGGGGGTATAACCTATCTATAATCAAAAAAACTCACCTTACCTTCAAGTTCACTATACCTCCATAAATGCCTCGGATTTGCTCTAACAAACTCATTACACGTACCCCAAGCACCTCCCGCCCAGTCCCCGCAAAACGGCGTGTTATTGATGATACAATGGCTCCTGAACTTCTTGCCCTTAGTTTGGCCACGGGACGGGACGGGACATCTCGAGTTGTCTTGAGACTGGATCCCAGGACCGACGAGACTTGATATGCCCACGGGACGATAGCTCGGGAAGAATTTAGCTTCGTCCTAGGACACTGTGAGTGATATACTATAACCCGGATAACAGTTGCTGCTTCTGTTGACCCAAATTTTCATCTCTCCACCAACTCCGTGACTACGTCCTTAATCGAGTCGTAACAGGTGATGGAGCTGACCGATGACCTCGATGAAGGCGAGAACACTCGCGTTGCGATCTGAGTTACGAATTGATGGAGATCAGGAGCGTGACGTTGCAGACTGTGGTTCGTGTGGCTGTGTGCCTGCAAAAATGTTACATACAGGATAGGTAGGTGACATGTTGCTCGATTTAAAAAGAAAAGCACCATCTAGTTCTACGGGTTTTCCTCGATGGTTTCGTGATCTGCTACTTATCCCATCAAGACCCAAAGTCTAAGTGCGAGTTACAATGCAACGCTGAACCGGCACCCAACTTGAAGAATATCTAGGCCTCACCTTGTAGGCTACTACCACGCATACGGCGACACCGCGACGGCAGTCATGTCATCCATTTCGTCTAGACATCTGCCTCCTAGGTCTAGGTCTATCGCACCTCATTGAACTTGGCACCAAATAATAGCATGAAGTATGATGGTATCTTTGTCAATCTACAAACCGCCCCACGCTCCTCTTCACTCTCTCAGCCAACTTCACAGGAATTCTGGACCGGTAGGTGGTCCTAGCTGGATATGTCTTGTACATCATTGAATTCGGATACGTATAGAGAGATATCGATGTTGAAGGGATGTTCCAGAGGTGCTCCGCGCCGGCAAACTGCCAGTAATTACTTTCGACCGGCTGGGATGCTCTTGTGTTTTCTTCGGTCGTCATTATTTGTGTGGCTCTGCTTTGAATTGCTTTTCGTATCTGCGTGGGACGCTTTGTGGTGGTGATTTGGTGTTGCGCTCTGACTTTGCTTCGAAGCTTCCGCGCGACAGGACAATAAGGACACGGCTGCCGCCACCACCTCCGCAGCGCGGGAAACCTAGTGGGACTGCCCCTCTTTAAAAATCTCACGGGAATCCTCCGGCTAGAAAACCTTCGTTCGGGTCGACTGGATAATCCTGCAATCGTTCCGGCTATTGCATAGGACCTCTCAGTCCATCACTGCAACCCCTGAATTGACTCAATTGGATCACCGGATCGCTACAGTATTGTAGACTGGCATGCGCGTTCAAAAAACCGATTATCGTCCTGGATCCCAGGGGTCGTCCAGTTGAGCGAGTAGATTCATGGTTGATCACTTGCAGCCCGTGAAACCCTCGTTCGCATAAGATGTCACTCGAAGAACCCCGGAAGCCGCACCGTTCAAACCTCGTTCTCTGTGAATCCCTTTGTAGAATGTGGACAGCGAGGTAGCCACGCGGTCGTCAAATTGCAGGGAGTCTGAGGCGCGTGCTCTGCCGCTTCCCGTTGAGACTCATTTAGGGGGATACTTGCAGGAGTATATTGTAGCAGAGTGGCGTTGTCTGAGAGTTAGATAAGTAATCCTCTAACTATGCGCCTCGCCTACGGAATCCCATGGTAATCTTGCGCTCTCATTCCCGGCGAAATCATCTCTGAAGCGCATTGCGAACACGGAAGGTTGCCGTTCCGACTGTTAGTCGTTGCAATTCCCTGACAGCCCAATAGAACGACTGAAATGCGTGGTAGCGAAGAATCTCCAGTCTGCATTGTATGAAGCGAAGTCGCCGTAATTTCCACGAAACGGCGGTTCTCACATCATGGACTGTCCGAAAAATCCCCATCTCTGGTACCTGCTGTATGTACTAGTCAGCACTTCATACACCTATTAACATGCACATGTACATACTATACATTCCCCGAACGACGATAGGAACTTTGTGCATCGCCTACCTCCTACTCTAAACACCGATGCCTTACTACCCTTATGAACATCCCGGATATTTTAACTCTGTCTGTGTCATGACATCAACGCGCACCGGGAACGCTCGGGGAAAGGGTAATTCATTTTTCTTTCTATCTATCTTAAAGCTCGTGGGCTATTCTCTAGTCCCTTTCGGCGTCCATCGAGAGGCTAGAATCGCCGAGATCGTAGAGCATACTCTAGCGAGCTAGTAGATTAGCTTTTAGTGCGCGAAGGCGGCAGGTGGGGTTGGTGGCGGATATATTTCTAAACAAACGAATCGTAGACTTCAATTTGATGGAACTACTCTTTTTTTCTCCTCGAGTATGCAAGATGACTAGTATGGGCCCACAGAACACGAGAGCTTTCATGCATGTCACCGCTGTGGGGCAGCAATCCTGGAGAAAGATGGCTAGAGAGGGTTACAATTGGTGGCTCTTATCCAGTTGGATTTCAAACTATTAAACTTAACACCATGCTATTTCCTTTTATTCCATATGAGGCAAACAGATCCTCATCTGCATAAATTGCTCACGTGCCCTCGTAAACCTAGTCCTTCGCATTGAGCGCTTCGCTCGGCGAAAAGCTTAGGCACGAACTCGAAAGTCAGTCAAACGTCAGGCAAAAAAAAAAAATTTGCATTCCATGATGCATAAGGAGATCGTGGAATCTGGGGTAAGAGGTATCTAAAATACCATAACGGTCGAATTCTAGGCCTAAGGCTGGCAGGCTGCGAAGGTCAAGGGGGACTTTTTGATCGCCGATATCACAAAAAAAGGTCACACAAATATGTTCCTTCCCCACGTTTTGAACGCCTGAGGGTAACTGAATCGCCGAAACTGTAAATAAACTGGTACTATATTCGGTACGAACGTGCTAGCCCTGCATGACCCGGCTTCGGCGCGTCCGGCAAAGGAATTGCGCAGCGCATGTTGCCAGATATTAACTACTTTAACGCCGGTCGTGTTGGCGGTTGGGGCGGTTCCTGAGAGGTCGCGTGATGCAGCCTTGTATTGAGGAAGAGGATACGATCAGTTCGATTGTCTTGAGACGAAGAGGTCATCGCTGTCGTCACAATTAATCTGGACAAGAATGCGATTTCTGACGGAAAACATTTGCCACTGGATAAACCGGACGCTCCTTGACGCAATGACTCGTTCATTCATCATTCCATCTTCATCTCATCAGCGAGCCAATGGATAAGCTTTCCTATCCTCGGATCGCTTTTCATGCAAATCCACCTTCTGAAAGACTGCCCATCGCCAAGAGTTTCCCTTATCTCTAAGACACATAGAAACGCTCAATATCGCGATTATGCTTTAGCGAGCGACGAATCGCAAGAGGTACCGGCTGGATCCCCAGTTTCGATTTCGGCAGTAATGCACACGCGCCAAGAACCATTAACGGCGACCTCAGTTCGCTCGCGGTTTCATCGATGAAAAAAGTCGACGACGATTTAACGTACGGGGACTGTAGGGGCTTTTCGGCACTGTTCGGGGGAAGCAGGAAGCAATCGGTCCCGACGGCGGGGATTCATGGGAATGCTACCAACTTAAGTCAGTTCTGGAGGCCGAAGAGCGCAACAGAGTCGGCGATTACGGCCCGGCGGGAACCATGTATCCGCATTCTCGTGGTTACCGGGGTTTCAGGTAGCGGGCAAGCGGGCAAGCGAGAGGAGTGGCCTGTTGGAACTGTTGCTTGGTAATGTGATGAATCGTAATCTTGCTAGCTGGATGTAAACTGTAACTTGTTTGCAAGTGAGACTCTACAATCGTCTTTCTGAGACAAGACACTTGATGCTGATTCGAAACCTGAGCTCGGGCCTTGCACTGCACTGCACTGCACACTGCAAACTGCCCGTATCGTCTGCACAAACGGCGCAGTGTACGGAGGTACGGTACAGTAATCTCGTTGGTACAAAACACACACATAAGCGGGTTGGATCAGTGAAAAGGCCCAGATCGGTAGCTCCGAATTCTTCCCTTATCTCTGCGCCACTACGGAAGCCAGCCCTGCACTAGGTTGGGTTTTTGGTCTAACGGCGTTTAGAGCTAGTCGGCCAGTCGACCTGATACTTGGGTGCGAAGTATGGTGACGGACAGGCGTTTGAGAGCTCGAGAGAGGACTGGAAGCAATATTGCAACTGCCCTGCCGTCTTTGGAGGTCACGTTAATCTGCATAGGTGTGTACTGAACAGGTAAGTCAAGCGGGGAGGATCAGCGTGAGGCTCTTGGCGATGGCAGCAGGTTATTTTGCTTTTATGACTGCTGCATGTCGACCATCCCACGCCAAGGATATAGTCGAATGGTAGATTCCAGTGCAGTTCGTGAAATGTCAAAAGAAACGGAGTCTTGGAAAAATGTAGGCGTCTGTCCATCAAGAGACCCAACCTAGATCTTCGCCCAAACAGCCCTGAAGCACGACTGATCAGGATCGCAAACCCAAGGTGGGCAGGTAGATTCACATTCGGCGAGGTGAGGTCAACAGGCAAAACTGAGTGTTCTGGGGTTGTGTGACGCAAATGCCGGCGCTAACTTACCAGTGTACTACCCGAGCTATGACAATTCGCCGAGCTCTCTGACATTCCAAACTCTACCTACCATGCCAGAAAGAACAGTCGACACGGACTGAAGAAGAAAAGATACGACTGCGCAACACCCCCCTCATCCTCCTCCAAGCAGCCTAGCGGGTTTGTCTATCGAGCCAAACATCAATCTCTGCACCCCACAGGCTGGTGCCCTAGTGGTGGCCATGCTACGAAAACGGGCATGGAGCGGTGATGTGGCGGGCGTTACTTATCTGCACACCCCGAGTTGACATGTTCTAACACTAATTACAACATGGGAGAGATACACATCTGGCGCCCGTCCCGAGGCTCTCACACTTCTGCATCATAGCCCGGATGATCGTCCAGGTCGAAACCTTTTAATGCTCGATGCCTCCCCCCTCTCCATCCGGTTTTTTCTTTTCGAATTCTCCATCCCTAAAGCCATCAGCACCCATCAGCACACTGGGCAGAGCCGGGTATACATTCAATTCGACTTGGACGTTCCGTCGTTGCTGTAACAACCACAACACATCTTCCCAGGGAAGCTCAAGGCCAACACAAAGACACTCTACAACTCAGCAGCAGCACCCGGTAGTGCTCGGCCTTCAATATGTCGTACGCACACATTGGTGCACCAACCGAGTTCAACGGAACAAATCCAGCGACGGGCGGTGATTCAAGTGAGTGGGAATAAATATTCCATTGCCGTTATTGTTGTGCGGCTTTGCTGACAGCAATTGCGTCACAGGGACCGAGAATCTAAATCAGTGGTATACTCATGGCGATGTCTCCTTCATTATCGTCGCCTCAGCGATGGTGATGGTGATGGTACCGGGTCTTGGTTTTCTATACTCTGGACTGGCACGGCGCAAGTCGGCACTCTCGCTCATCTGGGCATGTATTGGATCGTCAGCGGTGGTTACATTTCAATGGTATTTCTGGGGGTATTCATTATCGCTAGCGCGGTCGGCAACGAATGGATTCATCGGAAACCTCAAGCACTTTGCATTGCAGAACACATTGGGCGCACCCTCACCCGGCTCGCCGTTGATTCCTGAGCTGTTGTACAGTTTCTACCAGTTGCAGTTCGCCGCCGTCACTGTGGCTATCGTCATGGGTGCTATCGCCGAGCGTGGCAGACTCCTTCCCGCCATGGTGTTTTCGTTTGTCTGGATGACTCTTGTTTACTGCCCCATCTCCTGCTGGGTCTGGAACGTAAATGGATGGGCGTTCAAGTACGGTGTCTTGGATTATGCTGGTATGTTACAACTGGCACGTTTGGAAGCACCTTTTGAACCCCAATAAAGCTTGCTCCCCGTTTTTGGCTTGTCGTACTGATAGATTTTCCCTAGGCGGTGGACCTGTCGAAATCGCTTCCGGAGTTGGCGCCCTTGCATACTCTATGGTTCTTGGAAAGCGTCAGGAGAAGATGCTTCTCAACTTCCGTCCTCACAATGTCTCTCTGATCACCCTCGGCACCATTCTCCTGTGGTTTGGCTGGTTGGGATTTAACGGAGGATCCGCGTTTGGATCCAACCTCCGCGCTATCATGGCTTGCTGGAACTCCAACTTGACGGCCTGCATGTCTGGATTGACCTGGGTATTGCTCGATTTCCGTCTGGCTAAGAAGTGGTCTATGGTTGGTCTCTGCTCTGGATTGATTTCTGGACTCGTCGCTGCCACTCCCGCCTCTGGTTTCATCCCACCTCACGCCTCCATCCTCCTCGGTGTCACCTCTGGAATCGTATGCAATTACGCAACCAAGATCAAGTACATGATCCACATCGATGATACCATGGACGTTTTCGCAGAGCACGGTGTTGCAGGCATGGTTGGTCTCGTTTTCAATGGTCTCTTTGGTGCCGACTACATTATCGGTCTCGACGGAGTTAACAACGGTATCAATGGAGGCTTTTTGAACAAGAACTACAAGCAGCTGTACATCCAGGTCGCATACATTCTCGCCTGCACTTTCTACACTTTCGCGATGACTACGATCATCTGCTACGGCATCAACGCCATCCCCGGTCTGCATCTCCGTGCCTCTGAGCAAGCTGAGCTCCTCGGTATGGACGATGACCAACTCGGCGAGTTTGCATACGACTACGTTGAGGTCCGCCGCGACTATCTTGCGTGGACTCCCGCGAAGGAGTACCACAACCAGGACAGTTCAGTTGCTGGTGAGCTGCCCATACAAGCGGGTTCAATTTCCGAGAAGCGGGACTAGAGATCTCTCTTTTGCTTATTTTCTTCTTTCAACGCCCGCATCATATACCACCAGTTATCATCGTTTTTTTTTCTTCAGCAAAAGGGAAACGGAAAAAAAGGGGAGAAGAGGGAACTGACAGTTGTTCAGCCGGTGACCGTCACGGTATCGCAGCGCACAGCGAAATGGTCGAGGGCTCATCAGTACAATACGGAAAAGCACTGTCTCTAAACGGAGGATCGGCGCACTCGAGAAACTCCCAGCCAATCGAGATCAGCGAAAAGAAGGACTAGACCTTTCGTTTCCTCTCTGTCTTTTTAAATCGTTTTTCATGTTTTGTTACGGATTGAAATGCGGATTAGGTGGCTTCGATGTGCGCGCGCGCGCTTCTAATTCCTTCTAATACCATAGCCTCGTGTTTTCGTGTTATTACTTTTGTTTATTGGGGTTCCCTAGAAGGGGGAGCGGGTCTGGGTTTATGCTGGGTTGTTTTGTGATTTTTGACTGAGCGAGCGGGAATCTTGGGTTTACGGGGGGAGATTTGGGAGATTTGGGAGATTTGGCACAGTTCTTTCGTTTCGGATTTTTCTTTTATTTGATTAATTAGTACATACTTGAATACAACAGATACCCGTTCACGACAATCATCAGGGTTCTTGTCTCTTCCATCGTGTTAGCAAGCGCATACTTTGGGGGGTTAGGGTTCGCGTTTCGTTCCGTCCGTCGGCAACCTCGAGTCGGCTCATCTCGTACGAGTAACTTGGGCAAGACACTCCACCTCACCTCGTGCTTTTTTTCTCCTTCGCATGACCATTTGGCTGACAGCATTGGAACAACAATAGGCTGAGGTTCCCGGTCGACGTGACGGGCCGCTACTCTAGCGTACCGCGCTTTCGTATCAATGCACGCGGGGATTTGTGCACGGAATTATGTAAAAAGCCAAGTTTTTTTGCACCCGTCGTTTCCGATCTCGTGGAAACCTTGGGGGCTGGGGCCACATTGGTAAGGCTGTGTGGTAATGGCTAATCTAGGCGCTTGCATCCGGGATCGCTGGACGGCGAGGTGACGGGGTGACGATGGGGCTAGAGTAGTGGGACATGGGGGGATCACTCGGGCGGTGTCCGACCGGGTGGCGGAGCATCGAGGAGCGGATGCGGGTGGGTATGTGACGGCTGCGGCTGTCGGGTGGGAGAATTCGGTATTGTGGATTCGGGGTGTGGTACGGCTAAGGTGGACGGAATGGTACGACGATGAAGAGCTCTATGGCCTGAACTGGTACCAGCAGCACTTTTGGAATTTGCGGTCTATATCGGGGTTGCGACCCCGACCAATGATGCGGTAAGTCGAAGTCAACGAGCCTAGCCAATCCCTGACGGGGGACAAAACTACGTGATCAAACGGTAAGCGATTACTTTTGCTTCGTTTTAATCATACTGCATTCACCTAGAGTAGAAAGGCAGAGCCCGTTTCCCCTCCCCCTAGGTGGGGGGAACCCCTTCTATTACCCTTCTTCCTCTAGTAAGCGGTTGCTATTGGGTGATCGGCGACACTGTTGACTGTCAATGGTCGATTCATTTTTGATGTGGGAGGGTTCACAACGGCTATCGCTTGGTCACGTAGTTTTGTCACCCGTCAGTATTTTGAGCTCGTATGCCAGCATTTAATTCCTCCGCAAAAACATGAAGGACGATGTCCTCGAACTGGTTTGAACCATCGCATATGAAGCGCGCACGCGGCGGGGGTTATGGAAGCCTAGCAATGTGGGCGTTCAGAATACTGGCAGGGGCTGCCGTATGTACATAACTTATCTGATCCTTTGCACGCCTTTCGCTCACTGTTGTGTGGCCTTGTGGAGGATTTAAAGATTGGAGGGGGACTCTCTTAAAAATAAACAAACTGCTGGCCAGCTGTTGAGATTTAAGTTGCGGCTTTGGCTTAAGGCGGGAGGATCTGTAAGCGCGCGTTCCCTCTTGACCTTATGTCGTATCTTATCATGATCATGTCTGTTCACGAACTTAAGCGTCCCGTTCGCGAATCGGCGCCAGTTCGTGAGATTAAAAGACATTTTTCGCGAACCGGTCAAAAATACCGCAAATTTTTTGTTTGCTAGCTTCCGAGTTTGAGACTGTATTTGGGAAGCACTTGATCGTTCGGAGCAGTTGATGGCATGTCATAGGCCCAACCCGCATCGCCTCGTGGCAAACGCTTTTAGTTGTGCCTATAAAGTTGGCAATACCCCCCACTCCTCGCTGCGGTGAGTATGAACTGTATGGCTCTGTACTTATTGTGACTGTTGCCAACTGTACTATCGAGGTAAAAAAAGTGAAGAGACATCCACCACCCATCACCTCTACGCTTTTTGTGTTGAAAACTGTATGGAAGTATGAAAGTCCGCTAACTTGTCAGTTGGTTCCAATTCACGAATTGGTCAAAAATATTGCAAACTTTCCTCCCCAGTTCGCAAACTGTGGGAGGGGGAGGGGGGTTCGCCTGTAGGACGGAACACAAACCTGTCTGCCATTCTCTAGTTAGAGTGCATGCAGAATGATTAAAACAAAAGAAAAACACAAACGTGTAACTATGTGCGATTTTGCAGGACACAGCCACACAACAGTACAGGATTGCACAAGCACGTCACTTAGCTGCAGCATAACCGGCTCCAGCCAAGTCATAACACTCAGATCGCAACATGGCAGAGGCAGTTGGGCTGGGTGCAAGTGTTCTCGCCTTCATCAAGGTCTTCGGTCAGCTATCTGCAGCAGCCATCACCTGTTATGACTCGATCAAGGACGCACCGGAAGATATCGCCCGTGTCCGCGAGCGACTGCGAGATCTCGAGCGCATTTTGGCCGAGATCGGTCGCGTCCGGTCCATATTCCCGATTGGCGAACACGACGACCCTGTAACGCAGAGGTATTGGAACGACAAGTGCAGAGGTGTCCGCTCCCATTTTGATGGGCTTACGGAGCTGGCAAACGGATGGAATGCAAGTGCTAGAAGCGGGACAAGACGATACCAATGGATCTTGTCTAATCGAGCCCGGGCGGAGAAATCTTTGGTAAAGCTCTCGGAAGATATAGAGACGCTGAAGTCGCTGCATCAAATCATGATGGTGTCGTAAGTACCTTATCAGTAGAGTGATGATATTGGGTCTGATTCAAGTAGATATACATCGAGCCATCAGACCAAATACCTCGAAGCCATTCTAAAAACGCAAACCCCCGCGACGGAAAACTTGAGACAAGTTATTCAAATGATAAATGAGGTCAACGCAACGATGATCACCAAACAGGAGTTTGTCGAGCACCAACGTGCAAAGCTTCATCACATGAGACCCCGCATGGATATAGGAAGGCCTGCGGTCCCACGCAAAGCGTACCGGTTTGCAGATTTGAATTCCGTTGTATCTACCGTCAAAATGCGGCATACAACCTATTGTCTTGGAGTCGGGCAAATCAAGGTATCTTATGGGCTGGGAAGCACAGACTCTGAACATGATTCAAGCAAACAGGTGCAATATGCGATAGGCGGCAGCTGGGAGTTTCATCCTGCACCGTGGCTGTCGCATAAGTCAATTATCACCGACGCAATACTCCTTATGCGATGTGAGCTGGAACTTATTCAACCAACCATTAAGCATACCTTGAAAACTACGATTGTTTTATCGAACTCTCATCCAGTTTGGGGGTGCATCCAACAGTCGGATTTTCAAGGCTTTCAGAGACTCCTCACTACCGGGGCAATCAGACCAGATGACACAAATGCTCGAGGGGAGACTCTTTTACACTACGTATGTATACGAAGAACATGTACATTATTACTATTATGTGTTGCAATATGTAATAATTTATCAACTGGCAGGTGTGTTCGAAAATGAGATACTCCGATCACGCAGAAGGGCTAGAGTTTCTCAAACTTTTAGTCAGATCAGCCGCGGACTGCAATACACTTGATGAAGACGGAACGTAAGCCTCCTGCCGTACCCTTCTGCTGAGTAGAGCTAAGTATACTATAATTCACAGAACCCCTCTGGAGAAGCTTATGGTCGATGATATGGTCCTCAATCCCAGTGGGGCCAAAGCAAGAAACATTATCATGGGAATCCAACTTCTTATCGAATCCGGCGGCCTCTTCTTCCTCTCTTCTTTCCAATGTTGGGGTGCTGTGATAGTTGACTCGGGTTTGGAAGGTTCGTACTACGAAGCCTTTAGGGATAACTGCAAGGAGTATGCACGGGAATTGTTTTCACACGACCCTACGTCCCTTGGGCAAGAAAGAAAGCAGGAGCTCCTCAGTATCCTTGCGGCTATGTGCTGTGGGCGAATTACCGGATTACCAGAAATTTGGAGGAGAGCCCGTCGCCCACTTCTCCTGTCCGAAACAGACAGCGAGGGGATTTGGCACGCCATGCTTAAGGAAGCAGTCATTGCTATTGATAGTACGGCCGAAGTTGATCTTAGGATGTACGCGCATATGCTACAAAACTTCCTTGATTTCACATTCAGATTATGTGGCACCCTTCCAACTGGCAACATAGATACGGCGAATAAAGTGCTATTGTCGTTCACTAAACTTTCGCCGAGGGTCAAGGAATATCTGCGAGCGGATTTTGCCACCAATGCCTCAGAAATCTTTAGACATCGCTGGTTGCTGCACCACGGCAACAAATACACACAAGATATATTGGAAAACTCCGTTGGTGTAAGTCCAAACTTGATACATTCGCAATGGATGAGATATGCCACCTTAATGCTCACAGGTCCTCAACAAATCACTACTTTGCGACTTCATATCAATGCGGCAGCGGCTGTCGACCGAACGGTTCTCAATTGGCAACTTCACTGGCTCGCTGGATTCCGCGGGGATACCCGGTATATGGCGCTCTTCCTTGAGGGGGGTGCGGATATCAATTATGTTTATGAAGATGCTAATCCATTATACCCGCGTACGCCACTCGGAAACGCCGTGTGGAATGGGAGATATCATAATGTTCAATTCCTGCTCGATCGAGGTGCCGATGTGTTTGTAGATACTGAAAGATGTTGCCTGTCAGCCTTGGCGAGGGGATTGGGGGAGGGGGGGGACCTCCACACACACCAGAGAAACTCATATGAGGACTTAACAAGAATCCTAGAGGAACGTGAACGTGAGGAGATGGCGAGGAGGGGTTTTGAAATGCCCCAAGCCATAGCAATAGGTCTGGCCCTTACCTGTACATGTTGCTCCACAGAAAATGATACTGATAGAAAGAAGCACCTACAAGGGAGTTGGAACCAATCTATATCCCCCCAGATGTACCAAAGACTATCTGGGATCACATTATTCTAGCGGCTGGTATCCTGCTATTGGTGCTTGTATCAGTTGTGCGGCTGCTCCGTTACAGCCGCGATTGTATTCGGGATCATCTTTTGTGCGGAGTGGCTTGGGGACTACGGAATCGACGACTTATATGGTGGTTTTCTTGGGAGTGCTACCGCGTTGGGCGCTTCTTTGTGGAGGATTTCGGGTGGGTGATTTTGGGCACGGCTGCGGTTGAGTTTTGGCAGGGACGTTAGGGGGTTATTCGTCCAGTGCGCTTCTTTTTGTGTTGTTCTGAGGGTAGTTTCTTATTCTCCTGCTGGCTTTGGAGTTTGATCATAGCTATTGGGTATGGAAGACCGGAGTGGACAGAAAAGTAGGTTTGTTATATTTATCAAGAGTGTTCCTCGATTGAGTGATAATGTTGAAACTTGTGCACCAATCAACGTACACCGCTGTACACCATTGTACATTTACGTACCGTCACATACCATCGCGTACGCCTAACTTGGACTTCGGTCTCAAAATTTGTCTACACTGTCATTTTCTAGCACTACAGAGACCTTAAGCCGAGAAAACAGTAGGCGGCGACCGGGGTTGTACCCCTGTGGGATGTGGAGTGGTCTTGACACAAGCGGTAGATAAACTGTAGAATGAAAGTACTGGTCAAATTTTTCTAATCTCCGGACACCCCTGTTAGTTATTAAGATGACACTGATAATATCATATTTGGCTGAATAGTCATCTACCTTTGATGTTTAGTCACTAAACTTTGATGTGTCGCCAAGGGCGCTTATAATGAGATGTCCGGAGACTTGAAAATCCGCCGAGTACTCTAAAATGTACAAACCAGCAGCGGTAATTCGCTGTGCGGCTACGTACTTGAGCATACGTTATTTGGAGTGCAAGGTATGTCAGCAAATTTGAGAGATGATATCCTTCTTTTGAGAAACATAACAGTTTTGTCCACTTGGGCTACCATATAGGCCTGACATAATAATAGAATGCAAACTGCCACGCTCGTAATGCTTTTGTGCATCTATGTGGGTAAGACATACGAACCTCAGTACACGTTCTCTACTAGTTTACAGGACTGCAAACTGGCAGTGATACTCATTAGTGCTCGCCCTGGTTTGGGATGCCCGCGGTCAGCACTCTGAACCATAAAAAAGCATCGTATTCTTCGTCAATAAGTATCATAACTACACTACACACTAAACGCAGCACGAACCTATTGCCACAGTTTCGCACCATAGAAAACAAAAGAGCGTTCAAAAAATAACAACGTAGCGCTTATGCTGGGCAAAAAAAAACACCATCAAAATATATCAAGACTCAACACCGCCCGCTCGTACTCAACGTCCAAAACGAAAGGAACACCTTATCTAAATTAAAAAAAAATGACCAAAAAGACATTCGGATATTCGAACAATAACCTTGCATGTAAACAACTGGTATCCGTGTTAAAACGCCTCCCAAAAATGCCCACCAAACCCAAATACAGTTTCAGTTACCACCCACCGGCCATGACCCCCCTCACGGCCTTCTTCCGCAACTCATCAATCACAGTCCTATCTCTGCGTCGCTGCTGCAGCGCCTCGCTTAGATCGTCGCTAAACCCCCTACAGTCGTCCTCAGTCTTAAAATCAATTTCGAACCACTTAAAGTCCTCGAACGTGTCCTGCCTGTCGATCCCAAGTCCACCCTTATCCAGTCTAAACCCACCTGCAATATCGCGCTTCGGATCCCCCAGCACGCGCGCCTTCACGGAACTCGGGTTGTTGAACGTTTTATGGGTGCTGGGTCGGATACGCAGCGTACGCGGTAGGTTGATCGGGATCGCGTGCACCACATCGTCGGTGACGAAGATGTTGATGGTGACCTCGTTGAGGTAGAGGATGAGTCGCGTGGGCTTTATAATCGTGGTTTCGCTGGGCGCCGTTGTGCGTAAGGTCGATGCGCGCCCGGGCATGACGGAGTGGCGGTGGCTGGAGTTGCTGCCCCCGCTGAGCTCCGTCGCCGGCGGCTTCCACAGCTGGATTCGCGCTTTTTGTGTGCAGTTTTCGCCTGAGAGGAAGCCGCGCGTGTACCGGATCTGTCGGATATTTTGTGCATCGGCTTCGACGGATTCGTGAAGGAAGGCTTGTTGGAAGGTGAACATGTCTAGATCGCCGTGTTAATCGGATTGGAGATGTGGTGCATAGGGGGGTGGAGTACCTTCAAGACTTCCAAATCTGTAGAAGAGGGATGCGGGAGGTGGCGGGCCTACTAGGTAATTGCCGTTCATGCTGGATTTGCGGTTGGATTTTGGGCCCTTTTCTCTGGAGTAAGGTTGCATCGAGTAGGTGCCTGGCCATGCCTTTCGGAGGAATATGACGGGAAAGTTTTTGTTGTAGCCATACTCGGGCACGAGCTCTGTGCTTGATACCGGAACTACGCAAAGGATTGTTAGTAGTGAGACGCCGGAGAGAAGAAGTTGGGAATGTACGATGTCTTTGGTCAATGTTCTTCCCTCGTAATGTAAGAAGGCGGAATTCCTTAGCTGACTGGTTCTCAAAGATCCGTACGATGCAGTCTTCCCAGCGGCCCTGCGGATTACATGTCTCTGATACTCTCAGCTTCCTACACCACGTTTGTCAGAGTCATTGTCTTAACTCTTTTTTCAGGGGGGTTTACATGACGCTAAACCGCTCCGGCATAACCTCTCTTTCACCGGGTCGTACGCCGTACTCGATCGCAAAGTCAACGTTCCATTCCCGGTCATCGACAATCAATCCATTGGGAGATGGCGCCCGGGGGTCATAGGTCTGCAGGACTGATACCCTTTTCACCTGATTTGCATTTGAAGTGGATAATATCGGTGATGCTATGGTCCTCTCCACTGGAGCGGAGGCTGTGGAGTCAAGTCGTGTTAGTACCGAAGACTCCAAGCTGGGAAGGTGTTGTAATGGATCTTTGGTTTGCTTTGGCGAGAGCTCCAATGGCGACGGGATCGCATATCTATCATGCTCAGTGGTAGGTGTGGATGAAGGTTCGGGAGTTATTGGTAATTCGAAATAGTCTTCCAGGCCCAAAGTTGGAGAATCGCAGTATATTTCATCGATAATAGCGTTGGGAGTCGGGCTAAGTGCTCCGTTGTTTTCCTCGGCTTCGGTAACGCTGGGCTCCTCCTGAATGGTGGAAGTCAATATTGAATTGCTCGACGGCATCTCCTCGAGTGAAATAGCAGAGCTAGGGGGTGTTGGTAATCTGTTGATCGTGTGATCCGTCCGTGGTTTTGTGGTTGACCGGTCGTCGTCCTGGATTTTCACTCGAAGGGAACCGGGTCGCCTTCTCTTCCGCTCTGGGCTTCGTGGTGGGATGCTTGGCGGTGGGAATGACGGTGGTGGGCTGCTTGGTGGTCGGATTTCTGCGCCTGCTGTTGCCGAATAGGGTGGAGGCGGAGGTTGTAGTAATACTGACTGTCCATTGGCTAGCCATTGCGGCGAGCTTGATCTGATGCTAGAAGAGCTTGTCGTGCTTGCTCGAGGTCTATTAAAGAAAAGGTTGTCGAGAATATCTTGCTCAAGAGCAAGCTGGCGCTCCCCCTCCGCCACTGCGACTGCGGTACCCTGATCTGCGAGATGTGGAGGGAAGATTGTGAAGTCGCCATGGCGCATGATAGAATCCCTCGAGGGAAATATTCCTACCTTCATGACGTTTTTGAACGCGAATAGAAGTTCCTGCCACCTTTTGTTCAGTGCTAAATCTCACCACGGCTGACTTTAAATTCGGGGCTTACAGTGGAAACCAACGCCACAACTGCTTTGGTCTCGTCAAAACTGGGATTTATCCTTGGAGAGCTTCGGATCTTCTGAAATAACCAAGCCGCTTTGAGAAGATTCAGGTACCCGATGGGGGAAACATGTTTCGTTTCAGCCACCAGGCGGAGGTTTGTGATTGCCTTGAAGGACCAAAACATGACAATCCTTACCACCACGTCTGTCCGGAAATCTGTGAATAAGTATTTCCCTCCCTGTTTGGAGAGCACATCGAACCGGCGAATGGTTGGATCCTCCTCGAGCCCCTCAATTTGGTCACAGAGCAACCTTTCGAGATGATCTTCGACGGCAATGGTTTCAATCGATGCCAAAAGCTCTCGGGCATCATTTCTAAAGCCTGGTTAGTGCACACGGTCGGCTACGGTGTATACAGGCCACACCATACTTCATCAAAGTTCGCAGTACCAAATCAAATGCCCAACAATGATAACCTACCCGCTCCTTTAGCTGCAACAACCGTTCTTCCCCGCCATGAAATTGTATTTTTATGGCAAAGTCCATCCATCGTTCTGTGTTGTGCCGGTTAACATGCAGTCCGATAAGAGTGTTTTCGATTTCGACCAGGCTGCCATGAATGCCATAAAGCGCTATTCCGAGCGCCTCTGCAGCTGGGTGTGCATTGTCATAGCGTAAAAGTTTGGAATCAGAGCCATGGATCTCCGAGATTAGGTGTTCGAGGGCGTGGGAGAGGCGATCGATTTCCTGGCCAAGGGAGAGATAGCTTGCTGGTGCCTGTTGAACCCCCCGGAAGAACGCTGTGTACAGAACGGCTGCGCAGCGCTGGGTATAGACGTACATCGCCGTGTTCACGAACTTTGTCGACATTTTGCTGGTGTGAGTTGATAGATGTCCGCTTCCATGCGTCGATGCTGCGGAAGTGTAAAGTAACGGAAAGCAAGCAAGTCAATCAGGTATCTTGATATGTTTTGAGGAGGGAGGAGGCTAAGGCCATGCACCGCCGCCGCCAGCTACTTAGTTGTTGTAGCAGGGGAATATGATAACGCTGTCGGGCTCGATGTATGTAGTATGTAGTAGTCCTGCAAGTACTTCTAAGACAAGATCTGTTTTTTTGATTGTTGCGTCATATGCAGTCGCGAGGTATTTCCACAAGCACCGGTCCCTTGTGGGGCAGACCCCAGGATCCAACCTATGCATGCACCATACACTGCCAGCGATTGGGTCGATCGAAACGCTGCTGAGCGTGGAAGCCCCCACTAAGCCCGACCAAAAAAGCCTCGCGGGAACGAAAGACGGACTTCGGCATGTGTGGTGATAATGCAGCCTCGCTGATCATGGACCCCCTGGATACGATACGAGAAAGTGCTACAGCAAGTACCCAAAGCTCGTTCCTGAAGGAGCACACGGATGTTGGGTGGCATTGTTTCTGTATTACACGTATGTAACATAAGTACTTGTTCTGTACTCGAACTCTACACACGAATGTGAAGGGGCTGAGTGAGTGACTGGGTGAAACAGTAATCGGAGGATTCGGAGTGCATACTTAGCACTGATATGCTGCAGGAAGCGCTATGCTGTGCGACTGCCGCTGTAACCCATACCTGTCGGAACATGGAGGGGGGAGTGTATATAGTGTACCACATTTGTTGTTGAACAGACTGGGATGCGGCGGCTGTATGCTATCGATCATTGCTGTGGTGCAGGGCGGACAACCTCCGGCGGCGATCAGAGCAAACGGACAAAGGGCAACGATCGGGGAACGAAGGCGGAATCTCCGGGTAGAGTGAAGGCCCTAAAAGAAGAGAATTTCCCAAGGATAAAAAAGAGTCTGGAATGAAAAATTGGCCGGCAGCGCATGCCAAGTATTCACCCACAACTGTCGATGGATGCTGCTACTACCATCAGCGTTATCCCTGAATGGCGATATTGACAACTTCAAACCCATGCGAAAAGGAAGTGCGGGGGAACGGCGAACATGCGGCGCATCCTCTCCGAGTGAACCGAAAAGCGGGGAGCATTCAGCCATGAGAGGATACATGTCAGAATGCTCGATCGAAAAGTCATTCTTCATGGAAGCTAAGATGCATATCTAGATACAAGCACGGTAATCTCTCCGGTCACGTTCACAGCCCTCCAAGCCCGAGTGAGGAGCCGTGTGCATTACCTATGCAATTGCAGAAGCTCTACAACGTTCTCTCTTTCGCCTACTACGACGCGGTTAACAACGGTCACACTAGTCGGCGACAGAAGAACAGACGAATATTTATACCTGTACGAGAAAATTGACTGTCGTGTGATTTAGCTTGGGCCAATGGAAGGGCCGTTCGGAGAAATATATTTCCCATCTCGGAAATGACCGGGGATGTGCCTCGGTCCTTCCTGAGCGATATTATGGAAAAATACACCTCAAGTGCTGTTGTTTTGCCTGGACCCTGGCTCCCGTCACGTGATACTACTAGACTGCAACCTCAAGTGGCGGCTTTCAAATCATGATTTTGGGACTTCCACAATTCAAAGACCTATTCGAGGCTAGATTTTTAGACGGCTGGTATCGAACCACTGTCGTGATGTCCTCGTCCCAATGATGTTAGAGGTGCATTAAACTACTAAGTTCGCGGCCGCGGGGGAGGGCCTATGGGAGTACGTGGGGAAAAATATGTAGATTGTTGCTACCTAGAAACTACTTGTGAGCTCCGTATATGCAGGCAAGCACCCACCTCCCGTGATCCTCCCACGTTAACAACTTAAAAGATATTATATTTTCGTCTGTCATGTCCCCATGGCCCAGCGACCACTGGCTCATGGAAACCGAGCGCGATGAGCCTGAAACCTATGTATGTCACTCTACGTGACATAGATAGTAGCTAGCAGTGCAATTGCTCTAAAGATACTCTCTTCATTACTGCCGTTACAATGCACGAAGCTACATCAAAGCGCGACCCGCGTTTACCAGACCTGCAGGCAGGGGACATTCGCACCCACCCCCAAAATTGCATACGCAATCCGTAGATAGTGAAAAAAAAAAAAGCACACGAGTGTGTTTTCAGCCACAAACCATGGTCTTTGAGGTCGCACTGATACACCTCTGCTCGCCACCGTCGCCAACCTCCGTCTATTCCCCTGAACAGCGCCTCTCGGATCACCAAGAAGTTATTAGCTAGATCAATCGGCTCTCCATAATACGCTTGTAACCCACCATCACCACCATCCTCACCGCCCTTCTCTTGATAGTTGCATTCACTGCCGCATTTCCAATACCGGTGCCAATAGTCTCGGCATTGGCCTACCGTAATAACACGAACCGGCCGACCAGCTCGCAGCGTTGAGATCCGGGAATTAGTAGTTTCGTCCGGTAGGATTATGAATCCTTGCTGACTTTGCGGCGATAGCAGTAAGGGTTGTGCTACAGAAGATTCTTGATAGAATAAGTGTTGTAGACCATAGGGTTGACAATGATGCACGGCTCACGCACGGAGTCTCAAACTTGGACGCCTGAAGATTTAATGCGGCGAAGTCGATTACTCAATGCGCAAGAGGATAAATGAAACCCAATCTATCAATTTATTTTTGCTTGTACTAGTCTCCTTATTCCCGAAGGATACGTTTCTTTCGCTTGAACGGCCTCATAATGGTGTCCTCTCTAGATCTTGGAGATAACAATGCTCCGGCCATCGCGGGGTCTACTCACCTGCCTGAGGCAAAAGGAAGGTCGATTCGTCAGCTGGGGATCTTCCACTCGGAACCCCAACCCATCTTCACCTCCCAATAATAGAGTACTACTGATGCAGGGTGGTAGAGGAGCAAGAAACGGGTTCATAGAAATTAGAGGTTGGTTTTCAGTCAGATGGGATCAAGTTTAAGACTAGTTGTAGGATCTTTCAGTAGCGTAGTCAGTTGCCTAATTAAAGGTGGTGTAGTCAATGCTTTTTGTTAGCTTTTGATCTAATCAGTATATTTATCTTATAGAGTGCGCACTTCAGCGCTGCGCACTTCGTAAGGTGAATTTGCATGAGAAAAGACCTAGTCTCTTCTAGGTTAAAAGGTCGCATGCACAATACCTAGAGATCGCGTTGAGGCAAACCAAACATTCCAACAGACCCGATTCCCGTACCTACTGTGGATGCAGCCGTTCAGTTCATCTTAACTTATCAGTATAAATGAAATTCATGATATGCCTACGCGTGTATGCTTATGGTACTGGGTATCTCTGATAGAAGAAACGCACACACTTATCGGCCGGAGAAATCAAAACCTCATTACTCATATTACTACAGCATAGAGTTCTAACTGAATAATCTACGATATCTAGCGGAGTGTAGCGGGATGAAGTCATGGCCGCAATGTCGCTCGCTGATCGCCAGATTCCATATGTGAATTCTGCACACCCGCCATTGGTGCTGTGCTGTCGTGTGCCTCTACATGCGGATGTCTTTTGAGTTGCCGCAGTTTAGTGCTGCTGTCTGTATTATGTCCCCACGAGGTGACATGGACGCCTGGAAAACGTGGGCACTTGAGCGAATATCATGGAAAATACACCTCAAGAAGGCCGTTTTTCTAGAAAAAACAAACAAAATCATGACTTTAGGGGCTTCTAAAGCGCTAGCCCGAGTATTCGAGGCTAAATAAAACTCTGAGATATCGATATCTCTCGAGATCTCAAATTTGTATGGCATCTATCTTCTAGGGTAGTCTGGATTCTCACTGACTACTAAAAGCAGGCACCTTCAAACGCGCCCTTATCGTAGATACCCTCTCGTTTCGTAGCTTGTACATGCCATGACGCCATCATCCATCGGACATCGATCACTCAAAACTATAGTATGACGGACACCAAAATCCGTCTTCTCTTCTTCAGGCACAGTGATGATACGGTATCTATATCAAACCGTCAGCAAGCACATTAGGGCCTATTTGGTTAGCTGTTTCGGAGGGTTAGTTTTGTATTTGCAACGTCCTGTCTCGCATAACGGTCACTCGTGCCTTCTGTTTCTACAACTAGCCACTAAAATCAGGATGTAGCTTGCCATATATGCAGGCGAAAAGGGGGAGTATTGACTTCCAGAAGGTTTCAAATGCATCTGCCGTTTTAAACTGTCTATATATAGCTTTTGGGAATGTCATACGCGTTTGGCCGTTCTGCATCAACAACCGTTATTACTCGTTATAAAAACGTTGACCCCTTTTTCCCAACGGTAAACAGTGCATCACACACCTTGTTGAGTCACAGAACACCCTGACATCGATATCTGGTATATTATAAACCCGAGGTTGCCGCATTCTCGCACAACAAAGCCCTAAACCGAAAAGCACATGCACATGCAAATAACCAGTCGACTAGACCCGTAGTAACCTATGTGGTCAATATCATCCCGTTGTCACCCTGAATGTGTGGCGTAGGAACCTAAGATGATTCGTCGCTGTCCATAGCTGCTGCTACTCGGATAATTAAACTCGCCTCAAGGATTAACAATATTGCGGGGTTCCAGCCAGTACCGGTACTTAGGTGCTGCTATATCCGGTAGATCTTTAACCATCACGAGGCCCATTATATATTTTATATATCCAGGTCGACTGCACTTTGAAAAATCTGCACTTACCGTTTCCCCAGCTTGTCGCTTGCAAGGAACAATTTCAACCCCTAGGCTATCAACATCAATCACCCGTGCACGTGTACCTCGAGCCACTCTTGGAACAATTAATCGCGCCACAAGCCTAGTCTATCTTGTTCCAAGGTCTAGGGTTGTCTATCCGAGGTTCCACCTCACATGTCCTGCTCTACAACGCTCCGCCAACTGCCGCCTCGGTAGCGTGCATGTCTCCTCTCTTTAACGACGTATTGAAAGATAAAATTTTTTGGATCCGTTCAAACTTTGGTAAGCCGTGCTACAAGGCGGTTTTGTAGGAAATAAAGTGCATTGCGCCGGCAAATCCACAGCCAGTTCCGTTCGCTAATTGCTTATATTGCAAGCCCCATCTCATCGCGTAGTGAGGCCCGTTGGGGGAGGTGGCAATATAAATGATCGCTTTGCGTGACGCATGCATCAACAATTATATACCACTGCTTTGGGTCGAGCCCGGCGCCTGGTTTCTGTTTGTCGAGCAAGTGCCCCACGTGCCCCATAAGACCACAATCAACTGAGGACATCACTTCCTAAAACCCCCAAGTAGAAGCGACCCATATCTGCCTACGGAAAGTCCAGGGCCTCCAAAAAGCTTTGCCAGACTGCTTCCCGGTTCTGTGCCTGAAACATTTGTTACTTTGGATGCTTGAAAGACTTGTTTATTGACTGATCTCTCGACGCCTGAAGGCCCGTATATATATAGACTTGACTCCCATATCCATATCCATATCCATATCCGTTTGCACATCCGTTTGCACTGATATGAGCTGCTCTCCTGAGGGCATATCCTCATACACCAACTGCATATCCAACGGACCTGAGCAGTGAGGCTCACGATGCAGGTACACATGCAACAACATTGAACACCGATAACCGAGTGATCAGCAGTGAAACCCTCTCCCGTCCCACGCCTGCTTCCTCCCAGCTCTCATTCCTTCCGTATTCCAATCAAAACTTAAATTTCCACGTGAGGTACCTGTTTCACATTGGGGTCCATGTATAGCCCATTGCAAGTTTTTAATGAGCCGCCCGCATACCCGCATAAAGACAATCCAAAAGTCAGTGTTTCTGTCAGGGCGGTAAATGGAACTTTGGTTATTCTAGTTAACGAACGAGCTACCCTTTGTACAGTACGACTACCTATCGAATTAAGGCTGTTCAATTAACTTCTGGTAGATTTTGTCGACGGAACTTGTTTGAGGTAAGGGCTCATTAAGCTGCAATATATTGACTGCCGTCGTTCGCTAAAGCTGTCGAAGCTTCCGAATGTAAAGCTGGTACAACCTCGTATCGTCGCATTAGAATGTCGTTAACTACTACGCGCTCTCTCGTTAATCAGTGCAGAATGAAGTAAACGATCGGTGGCTTCCGCCTTCCGTCGTCAAACCTGAGATAAAGATCTGTCTGAATGATGTTATCCGATAAAGTCGCATTGATATCAGGTTCAGCCAGACCGGACATTGCCCACCACTTGCTCTCTGTAGAAACATGCACGCCGTTATCAAACATCCTTTCGTCAATCTGTTCAATCAGAAGCGATCCATACGGAGCGTTACACCGGCATTCTCTTTGAATAGGGCACTGCAACGTCTCTGCGGCATGTTGCGCGTTCCCGCCACCAACCAGGTTCGCAGATATCGTGCTCACCGGCAAACCTTCCATATGTAGTAATAACCCGGCTGGGCGGCGTTGGTGTTACATAGCAACCCATCAGCGCGAACCACGATATCCAGCTGACATTCCGCAATAAAGAATGAATTTCGAATTTCGCAGAATCAGATAATGAAACGCATACTGATACCAACTACTAAATACTGCCACCGTATTAAATACGATAGATCAACCATAGCTATTGTGAGAGGTGAGGATCTACACGTAAGCTTAAACTTCCCCAATGAATACGGCGTATTAAACTATAGCGCCCTCCCGGAAAAACATGGAGAAACACACCCAACTAGAGTAGAGAGAACCTCAAGCATCCATATGCTGGCCATGGCAATGTTCCACAGACACCAACCATCCTGTTAGCGTTCTCCACTTGGCCACTAGGGGGTTGGGTATACATACCTCTTACTTCTCCGCATACCCGTCAGGAATCCATCATACAACGACTCCCCTTCAGCCACCCAGCTAAAGAAAAGCATCGCTTCCCGGCTAAACTGACGACGAGTTTGCTAGTCATGGGTATTGAAGACGAAAAGTCACCGGGTATCGGCGCAGATCTCGAGCGCTCTTCGGGCTCAGATCAGGAGGATCTTGTCATGTACACCGGACAACTGGATGCAAAGGAGTACGGGACGTTGAAGCGAGAGTACAGTTTGCATTTACATATCTTATCCGTTGGATGTGAGCTGATGCAGTTGCGGTAAAGGCTAAAAAGTCGACATGTGCAGTTTATTGCTATTGGTGGGATGATTGGTATGTTCCACTCATAAAGCTTACTAAGTAAAATAAGGAGAACTGAGGGGCTGGTACAGGTACTGGGCTGTTTCTCGGAACCGGTGTCGCATTGGAAAGGGCAGGTCCCTTGTCTATATTTTTGGCCTATACGATTGTTGGTATGTTCCACGCACGGGAATTAGCATGATGCCCCAGCGGAGCAGCTGATCTGTTCAGGAACCGTGGTCTTTTCCATGGTGCAGAGCTTGGGTGAAATTGTTACTTGGTTACCCATTAGCGGTGGGTTGACTGTATATGCGTGTCGAGTATGTCTTTCCGGGTTCTTAACAGGGGGGAATGGTGGCTGACCTAGAGTGTAGTATGCGGATCCCGCAATGGGTTTCGCTATGGGATGGAAGTATGTCTCATAACTTCTGTTCCACCATGTGTCTTACTGAAGATTTTGCTACAGTTACGCACTGAGTGCTGGAGTCGTATTGTGCGCTGAGATTTCTGCTGCGTCTGTAGGCATTCTTCCACCCCTACTCGACAAGTGATGTCAACTCACACCTCTCAGGTAGTTATTGGGTACTGGGATAATACTATACACGTCGGGGTATGGATTGCTGTAATCCTAATAGTAATCGTGGCTCTTAATAGCTTCGTTGTGGGTGGATATGGAGAAGCGGAGTTCATATTTGCAAGTGAGTCACCCGTAACTGTTGGTTTGTAGGTTTGTAGAGAGCTAACTGGCTCTCCAGGCTTTAAAATCGTAACGATTATCGGATTGCTCATCCTTGCGGTGATTCTTGACCTAGGCGGTGGACCGTGGGTTATAATCCTTCCGCATTTGTAGTAGGCACTGACCCGTGAGGATACCAGTGATAAGGACCGCAAAGGCTTCCGGTACTGGAAAAACCCCGGCGCAATGAAAGAATATCTTGTGACCGGCGATGCCGGACGTTTCTGTGGATTTCTGAAATCATTTGTAAACGCGGTGTTTGCGTTTTTAGGCGCAGAGGTAATCGCAGTTTGCAGCTGCGAAACAAAGTACAAAATCTGGCCATAAAGCGGAACAGAGACTGACCCGTTGGCATTAGGCATCCCCGCAGGAACATCCCAAAAGCAGTTAGGAGTATGCGTCTCTTGTAATCCCAAGAAAGTTTCTCTTTGCTGATCTCTACTACACAGGAACATTCTGGCGGTATGTAAATATGATCGGCCCTAGATAGCTAACCAACAGCTCGATGAAGAAAAATCTGACCTTTGTCCAGTATCCTCTTCTTCTACGTCTTAGGTGTCCTCGCAATCGGGGTTCTTGTCCCATACAACGATAAAAGTCTCGCAGAAGCTTTGGATAAAGGTGCAAAAGGTGCAGCTGGTTCACCATGGGTTGTTGCCATCCAAAATGCCGGCATCCAGGGACTACCGCACATTATCAACGCAGTTATATTGAGTTCTGCGTAAGTATTCTGCTCCGCGTTGGCTTTGGTGTGCTGACAATGGAGATGAAGGTGGTCTTGCGGAAACTCGTATGCATATGCTGGAAGTCGCAATTTGTATGCTCTAGCGATTTCCGGAAGTGCGCCAAAGATATTCGCAAAATGCACCAAGCGTGGTATGTGATACCATCCTTTTTTTTTCTGAACCATGTAGGTGGCTCACACTTTGGTTTCAGGTATTCCGATCTACTCTGTAGCTACCATATGTTTGTTTGGACTTTTATCGTTCCTCAACGTCGGAGAAAACAGCGCGGTGGTGTTTGGCTGGTTTGTCAACGTCGTAGGTAACCCTATTTTTCTCTCAATGTCTGTCCTCATTTTGACGTTGTGTAGACAACAGTGAGTGGGCTTTTCAACTGGTTCACTCTCGGCGTCTCCTACATCCGCTTCCGTAAAGGTATGGAAGTTCAAGGAATCTCTCGAGATGAAATGCCATTCAAGGGCTGGTTCCAACCATATGCTGCATACTACACGGTAATAATGAGCACATTTTTCATGCTCGTCACCGGCTTCGATGTCTTCTTCCCGGGGAAATTCACAGTTCGAGAATTCTTTAGTTCCTATTGTGGTATCTTGCTTTATGTGGTGCCGTAGTAAGTAAACCTACTATTATTGTTGCGGTCAAGCTGACGAGAGAAAGCGTATTTCATAAACTGTACTACCATCAACCTGCGATTGAGTATGCAGATATGGACTTTTACACTGGGAAAGCGGAGGTTGATAGAGATGAGCGGGAGCATGTACCTCCCGAGCCGAGAAATGTGTGGGAGAGTAAGTTGATACCATCGTCGGGGGGAGAAGATGTGTATACTGACTTTGGATACAGAGATCTGGTTTGCGATTGCGTGAGAATGGGAATCTATAGGAGGTTATGTAGTGAATGTTTTTGGTTGGCTTTACCGGTTACCAGCTTTCATGTTTCCAATATATAATTAATTATTCTGTCCCTTCATCAAACCTTAGGGGTTCTACCGAGATAAAGACCAATTGCCGGGGGCAGGTCGTCGTGGCACTAGTCGTGGGTTAACGTTGATATGCCTAAGTTCAAAAAATAGGTAAGGGCGGTGGAGCATGGCTTATACAGATTAGCTTCACGTGACTCAGGCTATCCTCCAGAGAATCTTTCCCGAATTTTCGATCACATCTGCCACTACTAAGACACTCTTACGCTCACAACGGCCTCTTTCTTTGTTTCTTAGGCTCGTAAGCCGTCTTAGACCCAAAGTCGCAATCTGATGACCGAATGATACTCTATGATTCGATCATGCTCAAATCTAACGAGTACTTAAGTAAATTACACATACGAACGTAGTGTGATTATGGAGGAGGGGGGGAACAAATCTTGGTCAGCAGCAGTTGATCAAAACATAAGCTATAAACCTCCTGTTTGGAAACACTCGTTCTCCCCCCCTGCTATAAGTGCCGCGGATCCTCTGGTTCCCTCATTGCGGTTTTTGTGTCGGTTTTGAAGTTCGCGGAGTGGCGAATATCTTTGGAAACGCTTTCTGGGAAGTCGCGGAATCATCTAGTCAATCAGGGGTGTCTCTGAGGAATAATTTTGTTGTGGGGAGACTTGGTACCTACTGGCTTATAACAGATAGGGTTTTTGGCCTCATGAGAATTATTGCTGTTGGGAAAGCTCAATTTTAAGTTTAAACATTTACGCTACGGAAATCCCGATTTCGTGGAGGGAAAACTATTGAATAGTATCTTATAATTCTATACATACACTCCTATTCCACCACTTGTCGTCGTCGAGCAATACTGAAATGTACTGGTTCTGCCTCCCCGTCCTTCACCGCCGCTCCACGAAGCCGAAAAGATGGCACAAATGCAATCGCCCATGTTCCTACGAATACTACACTACACCACCGGATCCAGGATGTACATGTTGCTTTGAGTGTGTGCTTTTGCAGACGCTTGTCAGTGAGGGGAACAGTCTGGATCCGGAGGAGCTCACGGCAGAGACGGTACGGAAGCAGGGGTATGGATCAGAAGTGGAGTGGAGGCATGCATACGGTGTGTAGAGGCGGTGAGTGGTGTAATGGTCTGATGCATCGGATGGGGGTTTGTGGTATCTTTCGAGCAGACATGTTTGCGGAGCGGGAAGAATCAGAGTTTATGAATTTCCGCACTACGGTACCTTTGGAACGGGCGACCATGCCAGATCCCAGAATTCACCGAATTTCAAGTTAGACCTCATTGAACGGATGGGGGAATCAGCCTTACATACCTAGATCTAAGTCCGGATCCGGAGGAAAGGTGAAAATGGGGGAGGTGTAAAATGGTGGATCCATAAAGTTACGCCTTTGTAAACTCTGCCGCTAAAAGAGAAACCATAAATATTCCGCACTAGTACATATACTCACCAGGTTATCCTAGGAGGCTGTTGCATCTCGTGCTCAATACTATAGAGTAATTGAGCTACCTGTCTTCGGTAAGTTTGTTAACTCTTTCGTCATGCGTCGGTCACTCAGTGCGCGATCCTCCCAAGCCTTTTCATACTCTTCACTATGCAGACTCTGTAAGAAGGTTAGATACGATACTGTATTCTCTCTATATAAGCTCTTGCATATAAAAATAGTCACAAGGGCATACTAGCTATGAGGTGTGGGGTTGAGCAGATATTACCAATGGAGTCCGTAGCTGCTGGATCCGGAGAAGTGGGAGTAATAGTATTAAGGCAGCTATATTGATCACTGGACCTTTTATGGCAAGCTCGTTCCTCAGCCTAAAACGCGGCTGGTTACAAGCGCACGCTTAGATAACAAGTTCACTATGGTGCACTCGCATAACGAGTGATAGGTTGTATACGGCAAGGAATCCCCAAATTAGCTCCGAATTCACAAGTTATTAGAATATTCTCTGGGATGCCTTCGTTTTGCGACCAAATTCTTGTCGTTTTGACGATCACAGCTCCCGAGATGGGTCACCACAACACCGAAGACAGTTTGCCGTGGTATATTTTGCAGCCTTTTATATGGTGCAGTAAAGTGGTCAAAATATCATTTCAACGATGTCGCGCATGAAATTAATGGAATTGGCAGAATTAGGTGTTGGGTGCACATGAATATACCCAATTCCGCTAATTCCATGTACGACGTCGTGAAATAGTATTTTAACTACTTTAACCGTCGTCTGTGCGGAGATTCGATAGTCAATCTGATCAGCCTTTTAGAACTCTTTCTAATAATCACTGCATCAATCTCTTTCTTCAGGACAAGGATTCACTTGAGCCAGAGTCCACCGCCTGGAATACAGTATTATCTGCCCAGCTGCCTGGATCGGTGATTTCTGAAGTTCGTGCAGCTCGCGTTGAGTTTTGGTGTGGGTTTCTATTCGTTCTGAAGATTCAAGCTCGAATAAATAATCAGGAATCTGTTGGGATAGACGGCACACGCTGATTAGACGCAACCTGTAACACGGAGTCAGCAGATAATAGGATGAACAGTTTGTTTACGAACTGCCGCACTGCTGAACATGCATTGTGAACACCAATTGCCTTTTGTAGGTGGGTTTTATCTTTGGCCAATGTAGCACCAATCACCTTTGTTGAATGACACTTTTCAGTCCACCCCGATATGTGAACTAACAACTGAGTACGTAGGCAACCCGATAATCCGGGATCGAACCTATTAGCCCTTTGACCGGTGAGACTGTGGAAAATCTCTATCATGCATAACTAGCTTGTTTTGGAGACGCGGCTCCCCAAAACTGACGCGATCTGGCAGCCGCGTCTACAAATTGTTGCGAGTTTGGGCTGATATCCTACCATGAAAAGCTAGCGCATGCATGATAGAGATTTTCCACAGTCTCACCGGTCAAGGGGATAGAGTATATACGGGCAATGCAAGTGATATTTCGATGCTAGGATAGTTTTCTATCCTCCGATTAAGAAAGACTAGAGGGGAAAGACTGTGGGGCAAAGTCTCCTGTGGTAATTTGTTGGGGGTACGAAGTTAGTTGATTGGTTACGGTCCATAGTGGCTTACCGCGGCGTCCAGTACTGGACAGAACGCATAGCACATGCGAGGATTGAGGTCTATGGATCAATTAAGGTCCACATTGAATTAAGGGTTTTATTGGATTGAAGAGCATCATTCGCCAGTAACTCACTCGACTCAGATATCTCGATCGGAGCTGTTTGCCGTTTGCGCTCAGTCACTTTCAGGCGGCAATTCACTTAAATTAGTAGGATACACGAAGCCGCCGCATGCACCTTGCACAAGCGCAAAAACTTTGCCTGCTTTCTTGATATCGCTATATTTGAAAAATCCGCCTGGACGACCACAGGAAATATCAAATCTAATCCATCCACAATCACTTAGGCTTCCTTCTTAACTTGAGCCCTGCCGCTTGGTGCCACTCGTCCAGACACAGTGGCTGGCAGTCTACGTTTGAGTCGAACCTTGACCTTCCCATTCCGGGTCCTCGCCGGTCGACATTTCCTCTAGCTAACTTTAGACCAGCCACTTTGTAGACTGCTCTCACGACGTTTCTTTTCCCTATCGTCGTTCCGAACCAACTCACCGCCATGGCTTCCGCGTCAGAATCGAAACCAGCAAGATCTCAATATCACCACTTCATCCCGCGCTTTATACTCCGCAACTATGCTGAAACTTCGGCGTCTGCAAGTATCAACGCTTCTCGTGGCCGGGGGAGACGTGGTGGCCGGGGAAAGAGACCTTCGGGTCAACGGCAACAGCAGCAGCAGAATGATCGCGACGGCATGATAAAGCTAGTAAACTTCAAGACGATGGAGCTGGAGGAGAGCCCTCTTTCTCGGGCGTTTGGACTGCAAGACATGTACCGCGACTTCGACCGCTCCAATCCCGACCAACATCGTATCGAGCAAAAATTGTCCGCTCTCGAAAGCAAGGCCGGGAAGATTATCTCCGATGCTCGAAAGGCGTTCGAATCTAACAAGGGCGAAGTCCATATGCTACGAGGAGAACGCGACACCCTTCGGAAATTCCTGTTCATCATGATGTACCGCAACAAGAAATTCCACGAGAGGTACAACCTTCAATCAACGGACGACTACAAGATGAACGATCGGACGAGAATGCTACAGTACATGAAGGAAAAGGGTTTTAAAAAGCCCGTAGATGTCTGGTTTGCTAATCTAGAGGCATTTATCGATCTTCAAATGGACCCGGAACGGATGTGGGCTGCCAAAATTATGGAGAAGGCGTATCCCGATGACGCGGCGTGGTTTTTCAAGAACATACAGATGTACTTCATGACTTTTTGCACCCCGAAGGATCCTAAAGATGAGTTTCTTTTGACCGAGAATGTATATGGCATCTTTGAGGGATGTACCACCGATGAGGGGTGGACAGACCACCACCTGTTTGCACCGATATCTTCCAGACTCATGATCGTGCTACGCAGCAATTTGTTACCCAGTGGGTTCGATGAAGATGAAGAGGAACGACTGCGGATGTTAGCAGATATCGTAGCGCGCTATGGGCCGTCTCACGGCAAGTCTTGTCTCGAAGATCTACCGGTAGAAAGGGCGTGCAACAATTACTCCAAGATTGTGAATCGGAAGCCTGTTCTCCTACCTACCAGGATACGACCCGAAAATCACAAGTTTTATTTCCGATTTTTCGGCATTGACACGAGCCACATACAGAAGATCAATATCATCATGATCGAGGAAGCCTACAACACAAATATGATGCTATACAAAGATCCGGAAGGGCTGAAGCGAGCATTGGAGGCATATCTGCTCACGGACATGCCGGGATTCAAACGTTTGGCGAACATGTGTAGTAACCTTGATGACGGGCCTAACTACATCCCGAAAGGAACGATACCTCCGATAGAGGAAACGCGAGTTGGGTACATTCAGGGCCTTGAGAAAGTTGCCAGGAGCCTCGGCAGCACCGCCAGAGCACAGCATCACACCGTTCCAATGTCAGTGCCACCCGAAATGAAGGGCCTAATGCTCATGCTCCAGCGCCTTAACAGGCTAGGTCAGGAATTTTCATGAGACATGATATGCACGTTTTTACTTGCTAACTTTTACAAGGTGGAAGTATGGAATCTGCGATGCAAGATATCAATCAAACCCGCTTGATGACGAAGATGGCCGCCATGATTGAATTTGCCATGCAGGGGCAGAGCCCTGACTACAAAAAAGAAGTCCGTGGAGTTAGAAAGGACTTCTTTTGCACCTTGCCAGTCAGACGAGTCTGGTTTTTTCTGAAAAGCGGAGGCCGTAGAAATTTATCGAAGGATGGTCCTGTTGCGGGACCGGAAGATGTGATCGTTGATGGTAAAGGCTCCCGATAGTGTTCGTGGAAAGACTGAACTGCTGACTTGTTTGATAGCGTTACAAGTATTCAATCCAGCTTCTGTCGCTCGCATAATGTACCATGCCTCTATTGCAGACACCTTTAGAAAGCGCAACCCCGATATCGGACTGGTGGGCCGCGCGGTAGAACTTAACGAAGACGGGTACAAAAGGATGAGCCAGCAACGCGAATTGGTTTTTGGCTTTTCACCAGGTAAGGGTTAAGCAAGAAATAACCTCTCTTCTCCATGTAACTAACTCGAAGATCCAGGAAGTATCCGAGACTGCGGTATAGCATCATCTTCTGCTTCCAAGCCCTTAAATTTTCTTTTACTAATATAACAGCGCCAGGTATCTCACTGATTGAATTACACGCCAGAGCCTGGGACTCTTCGAGTTCACAAGCACTCATTTCCATCGGCATCGACCCACTGACTAAAGCAGTCCTATCAGAAGAGCAACGAATCGAGCTGGCTACCCGGAAGGATATGCGCTCCCAGTTCCAGAAGATTTTGACTGCCGTTTTGCCACCGCGTGAGTTGGAGGCCCTGGAAACGGTCATGTTTGGGTTGGTCTATCCGTCTGAGTTCTAAAGGATGTCATTCTTTACGTACAGGCATGGAAGAGGAGAGTCTTGTGCGCAATATTGGTTTTGAGAAGGAGTACAGAAATGTGAAATGTGAAAGAAGCGCGGTCCTTTCGTGAACAGTCGCTCGTGCTTGTTGTGCCTTTTCGGCACTTGAAAATCCCACGAAAGTTTTTAAATTTTAAAGTTGAGGGGTATTGTTCTATATAGTACTTTATGCAGGATGCCCACGATTTTTTGGCCATGCATGGCTGTTCGAACCGAACGGGTGGCTGGCTCCCGATTGAAGAGGATCCCGCGTCAGAGCCCCCGAAAAAGCAAGAACCTGAATCACCGAGAGAGCCAAGTCACCTCAATATGGGCTAGTTAGAGTGCGGCTCAATCTTCGTCATCCCGACTCTACTTTAGTACACTAGCATCCGAGACTAGCATCCCGTGGTCTCAGAACCATGGCGAGCGACTGTGAGCCCACGGCACGGCTTCATGCAAGCATACTCTAACTATCGTAACTACACACTTCATTGCTTTTATTTTGCCGCTCTTCTTGACCCCCCAAATATTCATCTACAAGTTACGCTTCCATTCCCTGTCTGTACCGCGGGCTTGCAGGGTTCGGGCAAATTCATCCCATAGGTTGCGCACGAGAAAACCCTCCATCAAATACTGCGGCCTTTGCTGCCTGGATGCCAGTTAGGAATGTCGATGAGATGGGCAGCAAGAACTTACCTGTAACCATGTGCTTCTGGAGTCCTCGGAAAACGAAATGTCTGCTAACTTTAACTTCAGCTTTTGGCATTCCTGGATGGACTAGTTTTGCGTTGAATTAGCTTGGCGAATAGAATACCGCAGAAAATAATGCAAACCTCTTCGATCGAGTTTTTCACGATGTACCGAGTTGTTATCACGTCTTTGTCTTGTCCCATTCGGTGGATCCGGTCTAGAGCTTGTTGTTCGGCCATCGGGTTCCACTGAGGCTCCATTAAATGAGCACGAGATGCCGCAGTAAGATCCAGTCTGTATGATATCTTGTCAAAATACAGTGATTAGAACCGAGCTATAATCAGCATCCAACTTACCCAACACTCCCGCTTCCAATTGATACCAGTAATATATTGACATCTGTGCTGTTTCGAAAAAGTTCTATGGATGTCCGGCGTTGTTCCACAGTTGATGACCCATCGAAACGAGTGAATACCATGTTGTTAGCCTTTAGGGCCATTTCGATGAGATCTAGCATTTTCGTCCAGCTCGAGAATACAACACTGTAAACTTGTCAACGAATGAAACTGCTAGGATTTATCTGGAACCTATGCTTAGACAGTACCTTTTGATGGGCTTCTCAACCCCCACAGGGGAGTCGCCCTGCAGATTCCGGATCAAGGCTTGGACTTTGCTAGACGGCCCACGATATGGCTGATCCTGAGCCGAATAAAACTCGTCTGGTTGACCAATGTTCATGGTAATGCATTGATTTTCGTGAAGTTGGGGTCTCCTTATTCTTATTTGCGTATTGGTCATATTCCACTGAAAAGTATTTGTTTGGTGGTATTGAAGGTCTTCTGAGCTACCAAATGTGGTGTTCCCCCATCGGCTTGTCGGGGTGCGGTTTAGCCCTAATCGTATTTCAACCCTTTGCCTCTTTTCTTTTTGCAGTAAATCGATCCCATGATTGCATACAAGACGAAGCGATAACACCGACTGAAGTATTACCCCGAAGGAGGAAATTCTTTTCCCTTTCGAGACGGCTTCATCAATCAATCTTGCCGCATCCATTCTACACTCATCGTATACTCGCCTCTCATCTTGGGTAAGGATGACATCTTGTATTCGGTGATTGTTGGATGGTAATGGATCTTCCAATGTAGCCTTTGTTCTCCGGAGGCAAAAGGCACTAACAAGGGTGCGGAGCCTTCGTATCCCCTCAGAGTCCCCCTTTTGCAGCGGTTTGACAACCTCTTGATGAAACCATGTGAAGTTCTCCGCAGGACCAACTCGTAGGAAGCGCAGAAGGGATCCAAAATCTTGGATCTTGTTCTGGATTGGGGTACCGCTGAGACACCATCTACGTTCGGCATCGAGCTTATAGATTGTCTGGAATAATTGGCTGGTTTGTTCCCGGATGACGTGGGCTGGAGCAATAGGTAAGTTTTATGATCCCAATATATACAGATACTTTGGGCTAACCTTCATCTAAGATAATGCGAAAGAATTCAATGCTCTCAAGAGTGCTACTTCCTGGGGCTGGGCATTTATTCGAGGATATTTCACTTCTTACAGTACCATATGTCGTAATTATCAAGTCGAATTCAGCTAATCTCTCCCGGTTTCTTTCTCGCTGCGTACCATGGTAGACGTGGATCTTCAGAGCGTTGGGTTCAAGATGTCTGGCAGCTGTTAGTCACTTTTCCCAGTTCACATGCAGGAGAGCGGACTTCCGCCTCACCTCCAGACCTGTTCTCCCCAGCTATTTAAGGCTATAAACGTTTTAACATCGGGAAGCTCACTACAATGGGTTTGGATTCGTGTTCCATACTTACTGGATGTTGGAGTGATAAGAAGAGTTGTCTTTGCCCGCAATTTCGTGGTGATTCGGGGGTCTCTCGAAATGTCATTCTTCATACTGAAGAGCCGGGCTTGTTCGACTGTGCAGCAGATCAGCGCCAATGCTGCCAATGATTTTCCGAGGCCCATGTGATCTGCAAGAACACCGCCCAAGACCTCAGCCTTAGCGCCAGGTCCACAGCTATCAACAGATTAGCTTGCAAGTAGGTATAAGACTAATCTAAAGTGTTTCCTTACGGTAACCCAACTAAATGACCCCCAGTCAGCTTGCAGGCTAAGTTGAGATTTGAATCCCCAACAGTTTGCATTGATTCTCGCTGGAGCATAAAGTGCAGCCCTTGCTTCTGGTGTCTAGACGGACATAACATCAGCCCTAGTACTTGTAAACGGTAAGTGAATTGAACGCACTTCTTTAGTGTAGTTGTAATACCAGATCCTAGCCCTACTTCAAAGGTTGGGAGGTCTAATGTAGCTGTATCGAAAATCGCCGACACTTCATCCTCAATCTTAGCCATATTTCGGGTTCTGGTGACCGATGAATTGTTGAGATCCCTTCTATCGCTTGGAGGTATGAAATAATGAGGATTTTCGTAGTTGATGCCATAATAATTATGCTGTGGACGCTGAAGAAACAATTCTGAATCCGAAAGGAGTTTGCCAATACGATCGAACAGTGAACTGGGCCCATAAATGTTGATAAATAACCGGACCCCGCTTGTTCTGGGAGAATCGCAACCCTCGCTATCATCCTGCAGCAAGGGGATGAACAGTTGCAAACGGACGCCAAGGCTTGAGAACTGACCAAGCAATGTCTTTAACCCTGATGATGTGTGTATGTCCAAGATACCAATATATCCACCCTTCTGATATTGAATACATAGCATTGTCCGGACGCATACCAGGGAAACATCTAAGTAATCTGGTTTCTTATCGCCGAACAATTTCGATGTTAATTGTTGGAGTCGTGCCTCCGAGCCGACGATTGTGGCGTCTCGTAACTGCCGTGGTGTTATTGGGGTACTTAGTCAAAAGCTGGTACACATACATACCATTCCAAAGCAGAGTTCTGGATCGTTGTCTCCCATCATCACGTCCTCTGTTCAAGCATACTCAGTAATCGGATATGTGCTCGAGTTGGTCTGCAAACCATCTATCGCGGTATCTTCCGGTGATAGAGGTAGACTATTCATCTCCTCTGCCGGGGGATCGATATCGAAGGCAAGAGCAAGGCGTTCAGACTCATCGTCAAACCCAAGATCGGTTTCGCCTGATGCCAAATAGTTGCGGCTTTCGAGCCTCGCTGCTGCATAACTATTGCTGCTGACAGCATCTAACGGATGTAGATAAACGCTCACTGGACTTGAGTCGGGTGTTTTATCGGCCTGATTTCTTGCGTACACTGGTGTTTTTGGTCGTTTGAAAGCTGGAGAGTTGGGCAAAGAGCTGAGATATTCAGATTTGGACAAATCTTCGGAAGGGCTGCGGCGCTTCATTTGTTCAACAACAATATTGGGAAGGCTTCTAGGTGTCGACGATATCGGTGGGTTGCTCAACTGTTGGCATTGAGCGGAGTGAATGCGGGGTTGATGCTTCATGCAATTCACAGCCCCACACGCATGTTCCACAGCATACATTAAACACCGTACAGCCTCACCCCCCAAGTCTTGTATTGCCAGCACACACACAGGTGCGAAGTGGCGCACCGCAGAAGTTCCTTGCTTCATAGAGTGTGGGGCAGTGCCTAAATCGATCCACATTAAGTAACCCGTGACGATATAAGGTCGCAACGTTGCAGCTTCGCTAAGCTAAAACGTTGAAATCGCTACGCTTTGAAAGCTCTCAACTTTGAGACTGAGATGTCGGCTTCTGGTGCCTTTTACAGTACTCTGTGTAGCTTTAAACAAAAGCTCACTCAGAATCAAAGGGATTCTTTCCAGCACACTACCGCCGAAGACGTTATTAACGAGTTAAACGCCATACAGGCCGAGCAAGAGAAACGAGGCTCATTGAGGAATCTTCGAAGGATAGAGCCCTTTATTCAAGGGATCAATCAGTTCTCTGAAGTCTTAGGTATCTTGGTACAGGCGAAACCTGAGATTTTGGCATTCATATGGGTAAACCGCCCTCCGATGGCTGCTTCACTAGTGCTTTTCTAATACCCAACCGCAAATAGGGACCAACAAAATTTTTGCTTCAGGTGAATAAATACGCACTCAACCTTGATAACCACAATACATATAACATTGCCACCTAGGTTGCCAGCACATATATTCGCACTTTCGACAAGTTGCTTGATGTTCTGCAACGTATCGGAGAAAATTTGCCCAGGTTTGATCTGTTCAACACCTTGTTCTGCGACAGTGCAGCAGTGCAGCAAGTTCTCGTCAGCTTCTATCAGGAGATGCTATCGTTTTATACCTCTGCACTGAAATTCTTCCGAAAGAAAAGTGAGCGTTGATACGTTTCTGTATTGCTGTCAGTTCTGATGTATCGATGTGCCTTTAGCATGGAAGATAGCGGTTCTTTCGTTATGGTCACCATTCGAACATATGTTTGGATCAACATTACAGGGTCTTTCCAGACACCAAGAGCGAATAGATAAGGAAGCTGCAGCAGCTCAGATGGTACAACAACACAAACAACAGCTTACAGAAGACTTGGAAAGATGGCTTAATCCTGTAAACTACGATCATGACTTACACCGCTACGTTGAAATGCGGACGCCAAAGACGACGGGATTGTGGCTCATCCAGAATGATCGTGTAAAGACATGGCTCAATCCAGATCCTCTGGATGGACGATCGCGGCTGCTGTGGTTGACTGGTATTCCTGGCTCAGGTAAAACCTCCGTGTGGATTCGGAATAGAAATAAAGGAAATAACTTTGTGTAGGTAAAACGATTTTATCAGCAAGTCTCATAGATCACGCGAGATCGATTCAAGGGAGCCAAAATTCAGTCGTATATGCCTTTCTTCGGAACGGTGAGGACGATAGGAATACCTTCGTTGCTGTGATCCAGACCCTTATACATCAACTATGGACCCAAAATCGGTCGCTCGACCCTTTGCTCAGAAGGAAGCATGACTCGACTGAAGGCTGTCCCCCACGAACACCCGAGCAGCTGGAGGAGCTATTTGAGCTCATTCTTGACAATGTGGACCTAGTTTCCTTGATTGTTGATGGCTTGGATGAAATTGATGTGGAAGAGCGCAGCAAAATTCTCATTATTTTGTTGTCTTTGATTGAAAAGGCAGAAAACTTCAGAGTTTTTATCAGCAGCAGAAACGAAACAGATATTTTCGAGATGTTGTCATACACCGGGCCATTACATGTAGGCATGCAGAATGCAGCGGATATCGACGCTTACGTTAAAAGTGAAGGCGAAGAGGTAATTAGGAAGCTTACTACCGATATCACTACCCGGCATAAGGTGGAAAGCGCAGTTAGGGCTATTCTCGGGGAGGTGTCCCAAAAAGCGCACGGTAGGATCCCCTTCGATAGCATTACAGTTTCTGAACGGCTAACAGCTCAAAGAGATGTTCCTGCTGGCCAGATTGATAATGAGGGATCTCTTGGGACAGACTACTCTCCAGGAACTCAAAGCGGCGGGAAGGAGCCTTCCCTCTGGTCTCAACGAAGCGTAAGGCCGACCACCCTTTGGTATATTTACACGATCCGTAGTGCTTAAATTTAAATGACAGGTACGGCCGGATATTGGAACGATTTCGCTCACCAAACTCTAAATTGAGTGATACTGAGAAGATCAAAGCTCGAAGAATCCTGGTCTGGGTGCTCTGCGCTGTAAAACCTTTGAGGTCAATGCACATTAAGAAGCTTCTTGCCATTCAAACCGGTGACAGATATCTGGATAGCGAACGGGAACTTCTCAGGCGGCTGGAGGAGCTCTGCGGCCCCTTAATCGATATTGACCCAGTGGGAAACGCTCGCCTCGTTCACTTCACTGCGAAAGAGTATGAAGCTCTCCCGTTTGTTAGTATCAGGCTAATAGAAGGCATTCTGTAGGTACTTGACCGGGCCCGAGAGTGGAGTGTCACAATCCGATGAACCATTTATCCACCTTGCTGAAGCTCATATGACTGTAGCGTCTAAATGTCTTACATATCTATCATTTGATTGCTTTTCCTCTTCGCAAGAAGACGATAACATTATCCAAAATATCCTCTCTGGCAGCTACTTCTTCCACGAATATGCGGAAATGAACTGGGTGCATCATGTGAAGCATGCCGCCGAAGCCATCACCCACCAAGAACAGATTTCAGATCTTGTCGAGCCTTTAGCAAACTTTATCGGAAATTGGAGGGTCCCCAATGCACCATATGCGTCTTCCTATGACCAAAACCTCATCTGTACCCGCAAAATCCTTCATGATTTGTACGCTGATGTCAACGACTATTTCATGTGGAACCTGACTTCAGAAAACCGTAAGTGTAGTTATCCCTACTTTGCTCCCTTCAATGACCAACTTTTAAATAGTGTCCCATCCTGGTCAAAATCCTTGGTCTTTACGGCAGGTCGTTAATCGAATCCGAGGTATTATGGAAAGCTTAGCAACATCGGCTATGGATAATAAGGATGTTGAGCGACTTGAATTGCTTAAGCAGTCATTTGGAGATAAGCTTTTCAAATGCAAATATCCGCGCTGTGACTCCTACATTGAAGGATTTGCAACTAAGAAGGAACGCGATTCCCACATCAATCAGCATCTTCGACCGTTCAAGTGCGAAGTTCAAACTTGCTTCTATTCAACGATCGGCTTCGCTAAATCAATGGAATTGGAAAACCACATGGCCGAGAAACATCAGACGGATATTGATAGCCCGGATTTATCGGATCTGCTACCGATGTTAACCATCGCAGAACCAGACAACCCCGATTTCCATAGCGCAGATGCGACAGCATTACTTTTCGATGCAATATCCATACAAAATGCAGATGCAGTTAGAGATTGTCTTGCACAAACCCCGGATCTACACAAAAGAAATGAGGAAGGGATGTGTGTGCTGCAGCATTGTACTACGATGGGCGGGTCCGTGGAAATTGCTGAGCTGTTAATTAATGCGGGCGCCCAAGCGGACGGGAACTTACAACTACCGTTTCCCAGCAATATACGAATACGATCAACTCCTCTGTTCATGGCCGCCGAATTGGGCCATGAAGCAATGGTTCGACTTCTTCTCGAGAAAGGGGCCAACCCTGAAATTTATAACCAATATGGGAAACTACCATGGCATTCAGCTGCAAACCGAGGCGACGAAACAACCGCCATAATTATCTTAAAAAAACAACTCGAAAGGTCTACCAATGCACAGACCATAGACTGGCTTCGGACGACCTCATTTGCCACAGCCGTCGAGGAAGGCTATGGTGCTATAGTTTCGTTCTTGTCAGAGGAAGCATTTGATATCAATACGAAAAATAGGGATGGTAATTCGGCGTTATTCTGTGCCGCGGCGCAAAATCGGGAGACAATCATTCGAATTCTCCTGGATAATGGCGCTGATATTGAAACAACAAACGACCGTAGTGTAACCCCATTGATTGGCGCTGCGCGAGCCGGCTACCGTGCAGTAGTTCAAATTCTGCTCGATAGGGGCGCAAACATCGAGGCGAAGAATATATTAGGTCAAACCCCTTTAGCCAATGCTCTACACTCTCTATCCAGTGGTCCACCCTCTCCACCCTCTTCGGATCTACTCTTGGAGGTCATTCAACTTCTTCTAGATAATGGCGCCAATCTCGACGCGGAAACTGGACAGAGGGCATTATCTAAAGCTGCCAGGTATGGAAGTGAACCGCTTGTCCGGCTTCTCCTGCAGAAAGGAATTCATCCAAAAGCGGGGACTATGTTGAAGGCTGCAAGGCTGGGTCATGAAGAAATTATTCGTCTTTTGCTATCCAATGGAAGTGATGCTAATGAAATCAACTTTGGCAATGAAATCGACTTTGACAATGAATTCGACTATGGCAGTGAATTCAGCTTTGGCAATCGTACGCCGTTGGAATCTGCTGTGATGGGGGGGCATGAGGGTGTGGTTCGTCTCCTCTTACAAAACGGGGCCAATAGAGAAAGCAGTGTCAGAGCATTAAAAGAAGCCACCGAGTCCAAGAAGAGTTCGTTTGCAATCGCTCAACTTCTCCTGGATGGTATCCACCCAGTAGCTGGAACCTTGTGCCTCGCTGCGAAGCAGGGTGATGAAGATATGGTTCGCCTTCTGTTGGAGAAAGGGAGTGATGTCAATGAAACCGACTCTCGTAATAAAACGCCATTGGAATCTGCTGTGATGGGGGGGCATGAGGGTGTGGTTCGTCTCCTCTTGCAAAACGGGGCCAATAGAGAAAGCAGTGCCGGAGCATTAAGAGAAGCCATCGCGTCCGGGAAGAGTTCGTTTGCAATCGCTCAACTTCTCCTGGATGGTATCCACCCAGTAGCTGGAACCTTGCGCCTCGCTGTGAAGCAGGGTGATGAAGATATGGTTCGCCTTCTGTTAGAGAAAGGGAGTGATATCGATGATGCCGACACTAATTATCCATATGAAACGCCATTGGGATACGTTGTGCGTAATAACAAGGTGGGGATTGCCCGTATTCTCTTGGAGAAAGGGGCAAACCCCAACTCCATATTCTCCATTGCCTCCGGCCGCAGAACCATGCTTTATCAAGCAGTTGCAAATGGATCCCGGGATCATGTCCCCATTGTGCAACTTCTGCTATCCCATGGAGCTGATCCTCGGGCAGCATCTCCCAAAGGAAACCCTATATGTTCTCTAGGGCCGTGGAAAAAGATGGTAAAATGGGGGGTACCTGATGTTAAAGATGAGCCCGCTATAAGTCTGATATGATGCAAGAATAAATGGTCTCTGATGTATTTGTTTTGTCTTGCAAGATTAGTGCTATTTCTTCAACTTCCGCGTCTTGTCCTTCATCCTGTGTATTTGTTCTTGTCTTTCTGTCGTAGTTTATTTTTGGTATATGTATCGGATATTGAAGGAGTTTATGTATGTTTGCGTGCGTCTTTGATTTGTTCCTATAAATTGTGTCTGTGTTGCACGTTTCTGTAAGTTTGGATTTAGTTTGGGATCATGTCGCCAGGTACGAAAGGTACGAAAGGTACGAAAGGGCGCTATTGGATTGGAACAGTCCATTTTTTTCCTCTTGAGTTGAATGAATTCTCTAATTACTGTTGTTGCATATATGGACCGCCTCCCTGACGTACGGCTTATGGGCTTCAGCTGGGCTGATGGGGATCATAATCTCACGATGATGATGGTCGTTCCAGACTCAGCTGGAGATGCCAGCTGAGTGCGCATGCATGCGTACAAGGCATACTCTGAATGCCGTATATAAGGTCACGAATGTTCCTGTACTTTAGAATATACAAGCTTCTCTAGCAATCAGTATTTCAACAACTGTTGGGTTTATTTGGTGGAGTGATATTTGATGATAAGTGGGAGACGGAGACTTGTTGAAGCCGAAGACCTGCCATGGCTACAGGTAAAACAACTGCCCTAATTGCATCTCACCACCACTATAGTTCACCCAAAAGACCTGCAAGAGATCTAGAATAGAGTGAGTGATCATGATGAACATGCGATGAGCTGTGCGCCGTGTTATATTATAGACATATAAATAACCTTCCAACCTAGAGCGGAGAGTACCACGATCTACAGTGTTTAACTTACGTTGCATGTACACAGGGTGAGATAGGATCCGTACTTGACGCCTCAAGAGCCAGAATCTGACGTATTCCCACCCGTAGCCTACAGTGGGTATGTCGCTCAGCTCTGACTTGAAAGTACAATTGTGGGGGTGTTTGTGTTGAGATGGGACAAAGTAACGTAACTAGCACCGCGTGCTCTTGTAGTAGCCGCAGCCGCAACTGGAGTAGAGTACATCCCGCAATACTAACTCTTCAAATGTGCATGCGCACGCGCCATCAGCTTTATCACAGCACAACCTCAGAGCTATTAAGTATTGCGGGTCAAAACTTAGCACCCACAACACGATGGCATACTTGCGTCTTCTTTCCTGCCCGTAATAGCGAACTTCCTTTCCTCCGACCCACCGACCCTTTCCTCTCCGCTACCAATTTGGCTACGTACAAGTGTTTTCTATGACGAGATATCCCGGGACTCAAGCACTGGCGGTACGAGACTTCTGCAGCTGCGGGACGAGATATCCCAGGAGTCCGTGAGTTATGACATATAAACAGTGATGCCGCTCTGGCAAGAGATATTGATCGAAGGTATCAGCTTAGGCTCGCGAATAGTATCTGAGTCTTTATTCCCCCATGCTATCCTTTCATTCGACACAGGTACGACATTAATTCTTTCTTCTTCATTTTCCCTTGTCTTTCCTTGCTCGGCATGGGTGCAAGTCACTCCATCCATAGCAGAGTGTGCAGTATCAACCTGAAATTAACCTACCACTTTCTGTTTCCAGGCTTTCCAAACAAGCGCATCACCACTAACATGGCCACTCTCATCAAGCACCGCGGTTGGTTTCCGTTCCCCATCGTTTCTGCAAGTGGTCCTTGCTTTCACTACCCTAAACTCAATGCTACCCAGAGCGTAGTCCATGAAGCCTTTCTGAAGTATAAATTGAAGCCCGTGCATCGACTTTGTAAAGTCCTGTCTTTGGCACCATCGAGAACGGTCATCAAGAACTATGCTGGCCCCAGTAGTGTAGGATGACGGCATTCGACTTCTCCAAAGAAGCGGAGCACTACGAGAAGCGAGACATTACTGCCCTAATCTGGTACGGTTTCATGATCTTGTACTTGTACATGGTGTACCGCCGGGCTTTTTAGATATCTAGAAGCCGGCCTCATATCTGGCGACCGGCCTGCATATCTTCGAGGCCTGTATAATTCTGCATCTATTTTCGGGCCTGCATAAGCCCGCGTATATTTACGAAAGCCCGCATAAGCCCTTGTAAATCTATGTATATATGCCCGAAGCATACAAAGCCCATGCAGACCTGACGAGGCCTGCCAGAGCCTATAGAGCCTATTGAAGCACGTACAGAATGCTCCTTGCACCTGCTACGCCGCCCTGGAGCAATATCTTGGTGTCATCAAGCCGACCATACTCAAATACTACATGACACTCACCGCTGCGCATGCTCAAGCTCACCGACCACCGCTGGCTTTTCTGGCTTGCCGGCGATAACGTCAACCTCATCAAATACTCCCGGTGTGCCGTAGCCTGGCTCGAGAGAGTCTCTGCGATTAGAAAGACCGTGCAATGCGCATTTATTTATGCCATTGTCGATGCCCAAATGCCAGGAGACGGTCCTGGCCGATTCTGTTTGGCGGCCGTAGGAGTTGCTGAGGGGTTCGCCACCCTAGCAGCAGCGTTGGCCCACGTTGGTGAGGACACAGTGACCTTTGATGGCCTAAAGTTTTCTACGGCTTCGGCCACCATTTCTGTTGCCCGTTGCTAGATATCGAGGAAGAGGACTTTTAATGAAGCTATTATTCGTTAGGTACCGACAGTTTGTTTTACCCTAACCCTTACACCAAAATACTCTGCCCTTTGTGGAAAGTAAAAAGTCATGGCAATTTAGTACTTAGTATTTGCACTCAAAATTTCTATTGCTGCCAGAATTGCAATAACGCTCTTTATGCAAATCTCGAAGATGTCCAATGTGTAATAGAAGCCGGTGCGGAGAGCTCCACGTGCACTTCTCGGTTCAACTTCACTTCACTTCACAACAGCTCACCACTCCACATATACAACCACACAACAAGCGAAACAATCCACCATCGTGGCCTCACAACACCCCCGCCCCGCCCACCATTGCTTCCTCTCAGTTACTCGAGATGGCAGTTCTCGACGCTGCCGAAGACCGTGACCCCTTGCTTCCTTCGCCTTCAAGCTCTCCGGCACCACTCCTACGGGAACCTGAAGCGAAAGGGAACTGGCTATGGATCCTTACCCTTACCGCAGGAATCAGTGGTCTTCTTTTTGGATGTAACTTCGCCTTCCCCCCTTTCCATGGAGCCAGCTGACGACTGGTTCAATAGACGACACTGCGTCCATCTCCTCCGCGCTCCTCTACCTTGCGCCGTCGCTTTCCACACCCCAGAACCCCGTCACGACATGGGATAAATCTCTTATCACATCAGCCACCTCCCTTGGCGCATTATTTGGCGGTCTAGTAGCAGGCGTGTGTGCAGACCGCTGGGGTCGACGAGCTGTGATCTGGATTGCGGATTCATTGTTCCTTGTAGGAGCACTATGGCAAGCAGGATCTATGACGGTGTTCTCGATGGTTTTTGGGAGATTGGTGGTGGGACTAGGCGTCGGCGTTGGAAGCCTCGTCGTGCCGCTCTACATCTCCGAACTCGCGCCGGCGAGCCATCGCGGGAGGCTGGTGGTAATCAGCGTGCTGTGTATTACTGCTGGACAGGTGCTGGCGTATACTGTCGGGATATTGCTGGGGGAACGGTGGAGATGGATCCTCGGTTTGGGAGCGGTTCCGGCGGTGATTCAAGGGGGATTGATGTTACTCATGCCTGAAACGCCGCGGTGGCAGCTTTTGCAGGGAAGGAAAAAGGCAGCGGGAGAAACGCTCAGCCAGGTTTATGGCACTTCTGACCCGAGTGTTGTCTCCTCGCTGCTCTCAGAAATCGAGAAAGGCATCCCGTCCGGTCCCACCGCCTCGCTGCTGCGCTCCCTCAAATTGCTCGTTCGAGTCCCCGGAAACCGTCGAGCGCTTATTATTGCCTGCTTTCTCCAGTTCCTTCAGCAAGCATGCGGGTTTAACTCTCTTATGTATTTCTCGGCGACTATATTTGGCATGATTGGCTTCCGCAACCCGACGACGGTTGCTATGGTGGTGGCGGGTACCAACGCAATCTTCACCAGCTTTGCATTCCATCTTATTGATCGCATCGGACGCCGACGGATGCTTCTCTGGTCGTTAGCCGGAATGGCAGTCGGTCTCTTCTTGTGTTCACTCGGATTCCTTGGTCTGCCCGATATGTTGACCACAAATATTCCTGAAATGCCCCTGCTTCCCGCCTTTACTGTGGTTGTATCGATCATTATCTTCGTTGCCTTCTACGCAATGGGGCTAGGCGCAATTCCTTGGTTATGCCAGAGTGAGTTTTTCCCAATGAGTGTGAGAGGAGTTGGAACCGGCGCAGCAACTGCGACGAACTGGACATGCAATTTGATTGTTGCGGCGACTTTCCTGGGAATCGTTGAAGTGCTGGGAGGTGCGTGGGCCTTTGCCGGATATGCTGGTGTTTGTGTCGTGGGGTGGGTGGTTTGTTGGAAGATATATCCAGAGACGGGAGGATTGGGAATGGAGGAGGTCGAGGGCTTGCTCAAAGGGGGGTGGGGTGTGTAATATAGATAGTGCATTCTGGAGTTTGATATAGAAGGTATACTTGTATTCCAGGCGAAGGATGAAGAAATGGTTGTCGATTTAGAAACTACAGACGAACGATGACTGTCAGGCCCCGAGAACCATACTCACCTACCGTTGATGTCATACACCCGCACGAGAAGCAACCTTCAATGAGGCTTGGATCCGCCCTAGACGCTGTGGGGAAGCTGCCGAAATTGCCTATCTATAAAGATTTTCTTTAACGCCTGCATTTGTTTCCGCCTAGTCTCGTTGCGCTAGAAGTGGTCCAAATCTAGCCCCCGCTACCGTAAACCACTTCCGGCGCTTGCCAATGTGCGCTACTGCAGGTTTCGTTCCTTCAGTTAATGGATCTAAGATTACCGATGATGTATGTAACACAATCTATGAATAACTGTACTAGTACACTCATTGTGCGTTGGACTTCATCAAGATTGTTGGTGATCAAAATGCATGTTATATAAATGTGGAGGACTTCCTGTGGAGTCTGTGACCGAGTCTCAGTCGTCAATCTTAAATTCTGGAGGCCTGCTTTAGCCCGTAGCAATACCATGTACCAGTCGCAGTCGCAGTCTCAATCAAATATTTTATAAACTAAGAGCCGGTGTGGGTTTAGTGTAGTATTTGGAGACCATGCCTTTTTTTGCCTACTAGGCTTTTTGATAGTGTGATACTAAAATTTGATATTGGTAAATTTAGAGGAGGGAAGAGGACTCTTGATTCTAGATCTGAAGCCCGGAATCTGTCACCTGAGATCGAGACCAGTCTCTAGTCTCCTCAATTAACCTCAACTAAAGCCGACAAATCATCTTGTATTGCTTTAACAAGTAAGGAGGCACCGTTGTTCTTCCCGGCAAATTTATTCGCCACAGTTACCGGCACACCTGAAACAGTGGTACCCAGGCAAGTACCGGATGTGACGTAATCCACTTGTCGCAAATAAGCAATAGTTACATTGAGAGCTGAACTTCGCCCTACAGCAACTTTTAAGCAAGCTCCTCCTCCAGAACTGGAAGTTCTGGAAATCTCCGATGCAACCGTTACGACCACCATGTTCCCGTTCAAGCAGAAAATGATCCTACGAAAGGCCGGAGCGGCGCTTTTGATCGTTGCCTTCATCGGCTGGTGTCTCCTCCTGCAGCCGTTATGGACAACAGGTACAGGAGTCCCTCAATCCCGCCTTCCGCAAAACCACGCATACGTATTCTACGCGACCGAGAATCCCTACGCCTGCAGCGCACTCGTAAACGCCCACCGTCTCCGCACCCGCCTCGCCAGCAAAATACCCATCATCTTCCTCGTTGGGCCGGGAGTCGACGTCACCGCCATCGCCGCTTTCAAAACTAGCAACATCGGCATCACGGTCATCCTCGATGACGCGCCGCCACTACCCGCAGATTCGATGGAGTACTACTCCGAGGTCCTGCTGAAGCTCCGCGCGTTCAGGCTGCACCAGGTCAACCCCGCCCTCGAGCGGATTGTGGTCATGGATAGCGACCAGCTGGTGCGGAAGAATCTAGACCACTTGTTTTCGCTCCCTGCTGCGGATGTGGCCGCGCCACTGCTGTACTGGGGCGGTGGGATGGGGGTGACAACAGCGCTCATGGTCGCTAGCCTCTCCGATGAGCTGTGGGGGATTGTCGACGGCGCGATGCACCACATGCGGAACGGGGAGTACGATATGGATCTGATCAACAAGGTGCTGCAGAAGCGGTTAATGGTGCTTCCGGGACGGTACTGCACGCTGAATAGTCACTGGGAGGCGCGGGATACGCCGGGATGGTTCAAGGGGACAAAAACGAAGGCGGATGCGACGAGCGAGGAATTGGAGGCGTTGTACAAAGAGGTCGAGGTGCTGCATTTTACGGCGATGGGGAAGCCGTGGGGTGTTATGCCATCGAGGATTGTGAGCGATAGAGTCATTCTCAGACAGTCGGAGGTGCATCCGCTGTTTGTGGAGCAGTTTGAGGAGTGGCATAAGGATGCGAATCAGCTGTGTACGGCGTTTTGGGAGTTTGAGGAACCGCCGCCGGCGGAACCCCCAGAGATGCCGGAGCCGTCGACATCGAAACCTCCGCCAAAGACTCCGTCGAGAGCTCTACCTAAGGCAACTTCAAGTGTAAAACTGGTCCATACATCGGCGCCTGCACATACACCAGCGCGTGCAAGCCCACAGACGCCGGCACATACACTGGAACCAGCTGTGTAATGCGGGACAATATTATAGACGAAGATGTACGATTTAGACAATATAAAAAAATTGCGGTTCGTGACTGCAAGATTGAACTCAATCAGAAGCTACACATGGACACGATCGGTGCAACTGCTGCAGCGTGCATGCATCCGCAAGTCACCAGACTTTCAGAATTCCGGTTACGCCGTGGAAACGTAGAATGGCACATGGTGTGGTTCCGAGTCTGAGGCCGTACCCGAGCACCTCCGTTTGCGCTAGGCTGTTCCTGTTAGTTTACCTGTGGATTCACGGCAGTCTCGATCGTGGTACTACGACAACCTCCATCGACCAACTGCACCTGTCCGATTGAAGGTCGCAACTCCTCCAAAACTTGTCAAATCTTCAGAGATATACTTACTTACATAAATCAACACGGATGACTACATGGAAGCAATCTTAACGACTTGACGATACGCCGACTATCTGACCACAACCATTTACGGATGGATTCTCCCTCTTGCGTCGCCGCCAACCCTCAACTCAACACTGCCGATTATGAATCCGAAAAACCCCCGGTAACATCAATCCATTGGTACCAACGTCTCGGTAGCAATGGTTTCCGCACCCTTTCCCTCGGTACTATCATCATTCTCGCCGGGTTCTCGTTCCTCTTCTTTCTCTGGCGTTGTGATAGTACCAGCATGACATGGAAATACATTGTCGTCACCGGGTGGGCATCACAATCCGCCACGCTCACCATCGAAATCATCTCGCTCGTTCTTGCGGCCCAAGTCGGCATCGCCACGTCAATGCTTGCCTCGATAGCGCTGGAATCATTCCAGGTCACTCTCCCCGATGCAGCCGCAATCTCGATCATCAGGTATACAAACATGGGGCCGGGGGATCTCGCGTCTGCACTTACGGCCGGAATGCAGAGGAAGGATTTTATGACGGCTACCGCGGTGGTGTTCCCGCTTGTTGTCACCACGTTTTTGTCACAGTTTTTGGGGACAGTGCTGTTGTGGGATATGGCGGTTGGTGATGTGGTGGGTAAGAGACAGGTCAGGTCGTTGAGGACTATGCAGCCCATCGGCGGAAACGGCACCATCGATTTCTCAAATAGAAAGGATTATTACTGGATGCTAAAGCCTCCACGATATCCTGCGTTTGCGGAGTATTCGATGAACCACACGCTGGAGGACGGGGTTAGTGATACTGGCAGTACACTGCGTGCGTTTCTTCCGCTTGCTACTTCCGCTGAGAGGACAAGGCTGCATAGTTATAGCGGTGATGCGACGGTGTTCGATTCGAGGGTGGTTTGTATGCCGCCGAACTTCACGTATGTTACGGCGGGTATAAACGAGGCTGGGCAAGGATATGATGGGTTTGATATCATACAACTCGCTGGCCGGTTTGGGCTGATCAAGAAGCTTCCGGAGGGTGTGTGGATACGCCACAAGTGGCCGCTTGAGGGGTACCCATTTAATTGCTCCGCCTCCCTCCCTCTCGCCCCTGCAGAGCAGCAAGATGTAACCCCGCAGATGCCGCTGACATTATGTCTTTGGCACGCCGGGGGGAACGGCGGGTTAACAAGCGAGTTACAGTCTTCGTCGGGGGGATGGACATACATAGTCATCCAGACCACCGGCTCTCGAGCCGGCTGGTACTCGCTCCTACAGAAGCAAAACGTGACAAAGCTAAACTGGCACTTCACGGAGCGAGACGAGTGGATGGACTGCCACCCTAACAACAGCGAAGAACATAAACTCAGCGTCAGCCTATGCACAGCCGATTTCTCAACCGCAACCTTCTCCATCCACGCCATCAGCTCCTCACCCCGAACCGAACCAGACATAGACTGGGACTTTTCCCGCGCGACCTTCAGCACTGCTGCCATCCGGCAGCAACTCGTCAAAAACGCCACCTCCACCCCGGACTCACGCGGCCTCCTAACCCTAGACGCACAGGCAAAACACTCCTGGAAGCAAATGAAAAAAGTCGTCCAAAACTTCACGCAAGAAACCTACGGCGCGGGACGCGACTGGGCGGCAACAACAAACGTCACCGCGATGATGTGTACGCACTGCTTCGACTCCCCGGTCCACACGTCGGGCACGAAATGGGTCAACCCATCCCACGTCTCGCTGTTCCAGGATATCCTCCGCACCACTGGCCGCCCCGCCCTCGCCATCCAGGCTCACTTCTCGACGATGGTCCAGATGGTATACTACGACCGTCTCCCCACAAACCAAAACGTTAGCGTAGTGACGCTGGATGAGTTTGTGCAGGTCACCCTGCCAAACTCGTTTCAAGGCTTTACGGCTACGTTTGTGCTTGTTGCTCTACATTTACTCTTGCTGTGCGTGGTGACACGGAAGTTTTTGTCGAATGTTAGGTTTTCGGTAAGCCCCCAGCCCCGGGAGTAGAGGAGGCAAGCTGAAAGGAGTAGATACTAGAGAGTGCGTGGCAGGCTACAGCTCAGGTTTCGGTGCTGATGGAGGCGGACGATGGGATTCTGGGTCGCGCGCATTTGAAGGGTGATTCGCATGTGAGGAAGTGGTTTGCGAGTGAGGAGCGGCATAAGACGAGGGTGGGGATTCATCAAGTTGCGGCGGCGGCGGGGAAGGTTGGGTTGGCACAGTTGGGAGAGAAGTGAATATGTGAATAGTATGTAGGCTTGAGGATTTACGGAGTATGGAGTTCTTGGAGGCTATATCTACGTTTTTTTTGTGTGGTTTTATTTATGGATCATCTTGATATAGTCCGAAAGCGTCTTCCTCGAGCAACCCTATTGATTTCTCCCACCTGCGCCCACAGTATGGGGAAAGATGGCAAGTTCATATCTTGTAGGGTGAGGCTGTCAAGGTTGGACCCGATTTTGGCAGTGAGGAGTGGCATAATCACTTAGCCACAATTTTAGTGCACTGGGAATCCTCTACTCGTCGGATTTTCAAGTCTCCTGACACCCTGTCAATGATTAGATGACTGATAAGATTATGTCTTATCCAGTAGTCGCCCAACTGTAATGTGCAGCTACCGAACTAACCAAGGGCGCTTATGATGGGGTGTCTGGAGACTTGAAAATCCGACGAGTACAACATGAACTTTTCCTTTGCTGGATTTGGAGTAGCGGGGATACTCGGGTCAGGCTGTAAAAGATCGGACGCCCCATCTCTGGCAATGAATTTTGCTGTGGGAGCATGGTGTTGAGTCACTGTTGACCAGGGGGTAAAGCTAAGAACAAAGTCAAAGCACACTGGCTTTGCCCTTTCTGTTAATATTCAGATCGTGCTATACCCATTGCTATACCAGTCAGTTTGTCGTGGTAGCCTGCTAGAAAAGGAGCGTCCGATCTTCTACAGCCTGACCCGAGTAGTAGGAAATTAGATGCCGCGGATGGAATGCAAAATGATTACAAACAAACTGGAAATACTTCGGTGCGACTTTAACGCCGTCTAGATGTATACATATTGGTGTACATACAACCGTGCACCGGCGGTAAAGTCTTCGATACTTTAGCAACTAGCTAAAAGAGCTGCGGTATATGTGGGTAGAAAGAAAGAAATTTGACTGGTGCAAGTGCTTTATTATCGAGTACTTCCAAGGAGCGAGCTAGGGTATGACAAGAAACTCTGGGAACGAGCAATCGAATACCCTTTTCCCACATGAGAGAAAACAAAATTACGCAAAAAGGGGGGGGAATCTCCACAAAATGGTCGCCATAAACAAAAAGAGACTCCAGAACACTCGCCACTTACACACGATACCCCTCATTTGCCATCACCACCACGTCGAACGCGGCCATCGCGGGTGCAGGCCATCTACAGGCCATCTGAGTCTCTCCCCGCAGCCAAACTTTCCAGGCATCCTCAGACATCTCCATACTCAAACCCTCACCTACAAGAGTTGTCACTAGCAGCCTCCGCAATTCTCGGACCTTCCAAGCGTTGAGTACAACCGGAAATACTATAATCGGATATCGACGTTCATCCTTGTGGGAAAGACACCTCTCGCATAGTCTTCCAGGAACTCCATAACATATGCAGATGTGGCCTTTTGTAAACATCTTGGGTGGTGTTTCTGATCGCAGACGAGAATGCTGAGGGCACCAGTAGCCGCGTACCCTGCGATGGCCGTCGAGAAACTTTAATGACCAACAGACGCTGCATGATTTATTCCTGGTGATTGAAGAGAGTACTTTCTTGATCGCGGCTAGACGGTTGGTTTTGTATCCACTGTTTTTTCGTTGGTTTGGCTTCCGGAGACAGGGTTTTGGTGGAAGGTAGAATGGTCGATTGGCGCTTTCGGTTGTTAAGATCTGTTGCTTGCGAGACTTAGATTTCTGGCCGTTGAAGAATGGTCGATTGGCTCTTTCCTTTGTTCGGATCCTTTCCTTGTTAGGGTTGGATTTCTGGCTGTTATAAAATAATCGATTCGCGCTTTTATTTGTTTGGATCCTATCCTTGTGGGCACTATATTCCTTGCTGTTGACAAATGGTGGATTGGCGTTTGTTGGAACCTTTCGTTCGCGGGAGTTAGATTCCTGGCTGTTGAAGAAAGTGCAAAGAAGATCAGAAGAGGAACTACAGTGCACCTCGTTAATCATGACAATGGAATCAAACACAGCCATGGCCGCGCAACTCCATCGACATGCCATCTGTGTCTCTCCTCCTAACCACAACTTCCACTCATTCATCGTCATCCTTTCCCTTAACGACTCGCCCGTCAACATCCCTACCAGCTTCCTTCTAAGCTCTGGAACGTTCCAAGCATGGATAACAACTGGCACGACAATACCAGACCATCGACACATCGGCCGTGGCGGCTTTTGGAACATGTGGTTGCACAGTATGTTGGTTACACCACACCTATGGCAAACACCATTGGAACGGTACTGAAGCCTTTCCTTTTGAAGACGGGAGTGTTGGCAACTCCAGCGAGCTGACATTCCGTGACCGCCGCCGAGGAAGCTGATAGACCAGCATACTGCGCACCATTGGCGGCTCTTGATAGTGGAGAGCACGTGTCGGATCGTGGATAGACGGTCGGGGTTATGGGACTGGCGTGGGATATCTGCGATGTTCCCGAGTGATGCCGAGATGGGGTTTTTGGGAGTCGAAGATAACGGTTCGATTCTACCATTGACTGGGAATTTGTCGCCAGCAGTGATGGTGGGCGTCGAGTGAGCACTTGAGATTGAGTGCTCTGGAGAACGCGCAGACATCCCGGTTGAAGTGCGAGTGGGAGACGAGATGGTAGTATCCTCTGAGGGAGGCTTAAGATTATAGGCATTGCTGGAGAGTAAAGCGACTGGTGTGCCTGATCTGACGGGGACGGAGGTGCCGTTTCGAGCTATCCAATTGCGAGAAGTTTGTTGGATAGAGGGTTTCTAGACTGTTAGCAGTGACCTCTCGGATTGAATGGTTGTTCAACCTACCTCTTGTCGAAAGGGAACTGAAGTAGCGTATGTTTGCTCGCGACGCTCTCGGATATCGAGGGGGTAAGACATAACAGTGGGATGCTAGAAGGGATAAGAGAATAGGGATAATAGAAGGACGAGGGTCGACGGCTCGGTAGACAGAGCGTAGGTTGACCGAATTAATCGGGGATGAAGGAATTTCTGCTTATGACTGTCACAGTGACCATAGAGGATAAAGGAAGTCACCAGGTTATGGCGGTGATGGTGTGAAATTGTGTGAAATGGAAATATGTGTGAAGTAATAAGTGGACAGGACGACAAATCAACTCACTATAAGCCACCAGGCTTTCAGAGTAAGTGGAGGGTGGGGCATTCATGGCTTGTAGGCACACATCCCGGAACGGCTGGGAGGCATTCTCGGCACCCGCTAGGAAGCACCCAACTGCGGCCTCCAGCAAGTCTCTTTCCGCATACCCTAAACCCATTCAAATCCACATACTAAGCGTTCTGCTCGATCACCACTATTGTCTGCAGGAATTGGATGGTATAAGGATGTAAATTGCTGTCCTTTCTGCGCATAGGCTAGTCCTTCTATCTATGTTGCCAACAGACTGACAGATGGCCGTATGAGATATTGTGATTCAGCAGTGAGCGAGACTGAATAGATGCAACCGAACATACGTATTCGAGCTTAGGCAAAGAGCAGCAGTGGTCAACCTGTCTAGGTGATTGTATCCCATACACGGGATATCTGCAGATGGGGACGTAGGGCCGCAGACAGGTTCGGTGTTCCATATCTCCTACACGTGCAATTGTGCTGAAGGCCACCGCCCTTACCTCCACAACGCATCCGACTTATTGCCGAAGACTTCCACTTAACCTAAATAATGGGTCGTTCTCGTCTAATCAATTATATCTATCTATAGGAAAATTAAAGCCTTGCCGAGGGGCTGAGCAAATAATTTCACTAAGAATGTGTGTAGCTAATATAATTCCAGTATACTAGGTACATACGGTAAGCTCTAACACTGGGACACTTGATGTTCCCTCTCACGCACAGCAGGATTTACGCTCGGTGCACGGGATATGGTGGTACAATGCGAAGAATTGGCGACCAGACGTGTACCTACTAATAATATCCCTAAGTAGAGCGAACGCGGTTGTGGATGTTATCACTTAGCCGCTCCTAATAATACGCTTTTTTTTCCTAACGTGGCCGCTGTAACGCTTTCTGCTCACTTTTGAGGGTCCATGACGTTGAAGTCAGAGGCGAAACCTACCACCTGGTAGGTCCTTAATAGTCTTCTAGGGGTAGTTCCTGTTAGAACTAGGAGGCGCAGTGCATTCTTTTACCAGAACCGGATGCTTCAGAGGACAAGGTAGAGGTGGAGATGAAGTTAGGGTATACTAAGAAACGTAGCCTATGGGTGGACTCACTGGTGCTGGGGGTTCACTGAATTCTGACTGACTGAACGTGATGTGGCATATTTGGACGATCTGTGATGACAAAACATCTGTTTCTATCTACTATACTGGAGCTCTGTGACACCCCAACGTCCAAAGCATCGTGCTCGTTACAGTAAAGCTGGGGGAAATCCTCAAAAAATGTCCGGTGAATCAGTTCCAAGCCGATAGCTCACAATCAGAAGCTCTCCAAAAATTCGGCCGTCCTTTGGTAGCTTTCTCCAGTTTGGTCGCGGCCATCAGCAGCCCTGCGATTCCCCATTGCCGTTATTAATTGGGTGACTTCCCGATATCCAATTTAGTTTATTTATATATGCGAAGCTACCCGTTGGCAACGAGCTAAAAGTGCCTTTTCGAAAATCAAGCTGCAAACAGAATTCAAGTTATTAACTGGTAATTAACTTATCATACAATGGCGGGTTCCCCGGGCTCTATGCACGAATAGATGGGGTGAATCATGCTGCGTGGATCAATCCGATCCATTGCTCTTGAGGTTACTCTCTCCATCACTCGACAACACGGGTGCACGAATATCCGTGCTGACTGCTGATGTATTGCCGGTAGAGGTCGGACGAGGCTCCGCACCATGATACCATCCATGAGCGTTGTGCACAGTCCACGATTAACCACTCACACCGAGGTACTTGGAGACAAAGCTCAGATACGATATTTGTGAGACTATGCACTTCTTAAATTACCATTAACAAGAATTGGCATACATACGTGTGCGAAGGGACCACAGAACCGGCGTTTAGAGAATTTTCAGGCGAGTTAAGTACTGATGGACTCGAATAATACTGTGGTACGCATAGTATGTTATAGATTATAAATGCTACCTTTATGCCATTTAAACTTATAGTACTAAGTAGAAGCTATTACGCGCGCCGATACTAGCGAATAACTCTAACCAGGTGCTTATTCTTGCAGCAGTGTCTCGAACGCCGTAGTACACTCTGGGACTAAGGGTCAGGTTTTTCCTACTATCTTCATGTACCTGTCTCGGACGCTGTGTAACACGTCATGAAACTACTCTATTTTCCGCCCCAGTTTAAGATCTTCGGATGCTCTCGTTCCCGGGCGTCGTCCTCTAACGAAAGGGAAATTCCGCGCACAAGAGCATTCTCGGGTTTACAGCCTGAAACTCCACAATAGTTACTCCGCCTCCTAAACCGCCAGCTTTAGATACCACGGAGTCACTACCGCTAAACTAAACGATAAGCTTAACTCACTGCCTCCCATCATTCCGGCAGTTCTCCCCTGTGCATGCGGGGTGTACGTATTAGGTTGACTTATTTACGTCAGCCTTTTGGCTGGGTATTTTACGGAACCAGATTGATCCGGTCCAAGACTCATTCTGATTGGGCGAGTGGGAACGAGCACGAGAACGAACCACCAAAGAGTCAACACAACACACTAACTGATTCCAAGTAGAACTCTGTCACTTCTTTAAAGACTGACCTTTCCCTCCGCTAGATTTTGTATACAGACCAGAATAAAGCAATATCATTCCAACAGTTACTTACTAGTTCCTCCTTCCACCATTTCAACAGCTCGATTCTTAATCGCATCCTCATCATGTCCGACCATAGCAATTTTGTCTTCTATCAATACAACCCCAGTCTTGTAGCGGCTTCGATATTCACCGCCGCCTTTTTCATCTCCTCCGGGGTCCACACCTACCAGATCGTCAAAACCCGGACATGGTACTTCATCCCTCTTTTCGTGGGCGCGCTGAGTATGATCTCCCCCTCCCCCATCCTACTTTTCTTGGCTAACCAGCCTCACAGTGGAAGCTATTGGCTACATTGGCCGGATCCAATCCCACTATCACCCTCTCACTCTCGGACCATTCATAATGCAGTCGCTGCTCCTCCTTGTTGCGCCGGCCCTCCTCGCCGCCTCAATCTATATGATCCTCGGCCGGCTTATCCTCGTTGTGGATGGGGAACACCACTCTCCAATCCCCAAGAAATGGCTCACCAAAACGTTCGTCGCCGGAGACGTTCTCTCGTTTGTGATGCAATCCGGAGGGGCCGGAATGATGTCCAGCGAAAATTCCAAGAGTGTCAAGCTGGGCGAGAAGGTGATCGTCGGCGGGCTGATCATGCAAGTTATCTTCTTCATCATATTTTTATTTGTAGCAATGGCCTTCTATCGGCGCATTCAGCGCGAGCCGACTGTGCGAGCATCGACCCTCCAGAAGAACGGCAAGACGGGCTGGATGACTTTATTTTACGCTTTGTTTACGGCCAGCGGATTCATCTTGGTCCGAAGTCTCTTCAGGGTTATTGAGTATATCCAGGGGGATGCAGGGTACTTGCTGCGGAATGAGGTGTGGCTTTACATCTTCGACAGCGTGTTGATGTTGTCGGTGGTTGTGCTGTTCAATATTATACATCCATCAGGGGCAGTCCCTGGCTCGGGGAGTAGGAGCGGGAAGGAGACGACGGGTAGGGAAATGTTAGATTTGGAGTCTCATGGGTTAAAAGGCAGTGAGAGTGCGATGAACCAGAGGTAGAGGGTTTCTTTAGGCAGGGCGTTTACAGACGGATGTCTAGATTTGTTTCTTACCTTTTAGTTGGATTGGTTTAGAGTAGGATCTTTTCTTTTGGCGGGTATTGAGGAATAGTAATTTGGAAATTAGTCCGTTACAGTTGATTTGATTAGAACGTGCAAGCTTGACCAGCGTGAATCCAACTCAGAACCTGAAATTCTCATGAAGACCTGCAATTTCCAGCAATTCTTAATGTATTTTGTGCTTCAAACTCATCAGCGGCTCTGTCGTTTCAACGTCGCACAATTACTCAGTCCACTAAACCCGGTTAGGCACTGCCAACACGGCGGTAAGTATACGAATACGCTGGCCCATTATCAGTTGCGTATGGCCCTATTGCCTGAAATTCGGACCAAACAGCCACCAAACAAACACCTTGTACCAAGAGTTGAACGAATAGCGAGCAAAAGAGATATACTACCCGACGCAGGAAAATTAAAAGATGCGAGCACTGCCCATGAACGGTATGCGAGGATAATTAACGAAAGCCTGGGAATGGGGATCCGGAGACTAGTCCCCGGAACGAACTTCATCCGAGCGAGAAAGGTGGGGTCCGAGGAAAGCCCCGAAAAGAGTGACCGTTTGTGACTGTGATTGCAGTAGGTATCTCTCCCTAGGAATACTGCCTGCTCTGTTGAATTAAAAGATACACGAGCGTCCGGGCTGCTGATTATATACAGAAGAAATGGTTTAAATCTCTCCAGTGCATCAGCAAAAATTTCATGATCAGGCGAAATCCGGCTGACTGTTCAAATAGAATTCTGATGGCAACTCAAGTTCCCTCAGATTATCTTATATCTTCCGCGAGTAAAGAGAATGCGATGACAAGTGACGTTAGATACCAATGCAATATAGGTAGAACAGCCGTTTCAGATAGATTAGTGATGGACCTAAATATGGCGTTTCACAGCATACAATGACCAGCCCTATCGACCCGCCACTAAATAAGGCTCGATATTAGAGGTTCTTGGCCTACTTGCGTCCATATTCATATTAGTTTGCGGTATCACATCAGCCACATAGTACCTGGTAGCTGATTACTTATCTTCCTGTCGGCCTTGCCGAACAGGTTCTATGAGTGGCAAGGCTGTACTTTAGCACATGTGGGCGGTAGCTTACCTTCTAGAGTACCTAGAGTTGTTTGTAAGCATTACATGATTCTCACATTGTGTTAACCGTGGTGTGAGTTTGAAGTTGTCAGCATGAATCCGTCAACACAAAGTCTATCAGCCAACGATAGTTGCATTGGTGACAGTCAGTGGTGAGTTTGACACTACAGAGGTGGTGATAGATGGGCGCCACTGTGTAAAGGCTGGGCGCCACTGTGTAAAGGATGGCCGCTGTTGCTTAAGTGATTCCGCACCAGTATCATCGCCATCACCAGCACTAACTTATCACCTTCACCATCACCATCACCGTCACCGTGAACGCAATGTCATACAACGATACTTATCTCCACCACCATCGCCGCGCTTAAAATTATGGGAAGAGCTGGCATAGGATGCGAAGATAAAACTGACTCGGAGAAGTCACACACCCGAGATGATCCCTCTGCATACCGCGCCAGTACAGATTATTAGCATTCTCACACCGTACGGTGGTCATTACAACACTGCAATCCAACAATTCTCAGACAGCGATGTGATGTTAAACGCACCCCCATACGTGCAGTCTATTAGCATCACGTCAACAGCATGCCATCTATTAGTCTCACATGATACTTACAAGCAACTTCATGTGCTCTAGAAGGTAAGTAACCTCTTGTCATGCTTCAGAATCCTGCACTGCAATGAATAAGCTCCACCGGTTGCGCTTGTAGTCATGGTATTAGCGCTGTCTTTGTAACTCGCCAAGGGCAGTTAGGCATGAGTTTTCTAATCATCTTTGTCTGAAATCACTATGTATTGGCTCGTTTACTAGGGGCGTTGAGATTACTGGTCTTGGACTGGGCTGAGTGACAATAAATATATGGAAATTCCATTGCGCATGTGCTAGCGGCCCCAAAAGTAGGTTTAGAATCTAGTCAGCTTGATATTTTCAAAGTGCAAATCTACACCTCTCGCTACGCTGCACCATACCTACCTAAGCCATGCAAGGATTCTAAGCCCTATGAACAATATTCATCATCATCTCGAGCTGATCTAGAATCTAGATTCTCCCAAGACATTGAGTGGTTGTGACTTCACACCGATGGCGAGCATCACGGACTTATGATAGAAATGAGCAAGACACGGAGCACAGAGGTTCGTCACCAGCCTATATAATCCCCTCCTCCCTTCCGTTCTAACACATTCCCTCCTCATCACAATCAACAGCAAACAGCTTTTACACTCATCACTCCAATCACTTCAACAACAAACCAACCAACTTCCAAACTATCTTCAGACTCCACAACAACCCACAATCAAAATGCAGTTTAACATTGTCACCATTGCTCTTCTTGCCACCGCTGCCTCTGCCGCCGACATCGTCGGATGGACTGGCACCAGCTGCAACGGCCGCTCCGTCGCTTGCAAAGGTATCCAGGAGAATCTCTGCTGCAGTAAGTCATCTCCATGCATTTCTTCCCTCCCACAGACAAGCCATCCTAACACCTTTAGACTTTGGTACCGCTATGCAATCCATTGCATGGACCCTTCCACCCAATTCTCGCGGCTTTGGATACACCAGCAACACCAGGTGCGCTTCCAACAGGGCCACTTATGCCGTTATGGGTCAACAGACCAATGCGTGCTTTCGTTACTCCAGCGCTGGTAAGTGCCGCAAAATTGATGGATAGATGGAGAGATACTGACAAGTAGACAGTTCATTCTGGCGCGTGGTTTCTTGGCGGCTCTGGAAGTGCTCGCATAGCCAAGAGGGAGGAAAAGGACAAGGACTGTGCTTCCCCCAACGAGTACTCCTACGTTATGCCTGATGGCAAGACTGTGACGAAGAAGATTCCCGAGGGGAAGTGGGAGGAAGTCCTCAAGTGGATTGAAGACGGCGAGACTGATAAGTTGGAGGCGCTTGAGACTGTTTCCGAGGGTAGCGATTAAGTTAGCGAGAGGTAGAGGAGGTGATAGACAAGGCAAAAGGGGAGGGGATGATGCCTGATTAATATTGCATATTTTCCTTTGTTTTATACCCGCGACTACAAGTGTTGGCCACACTTATTTAATTTTAATTTATATTTTTGCATTTATAGAACTTCTAGTTGGAACTTGACCCTCTATTAAGTTTGGTGTCTGAATGATCTCCTAAACATTGTTCCTAAGCGACCCGGCCGCAGGACAAGCCAAGCTTCCATATCAAATGCCTTCGCTACGAAAAGTCTACGGGTTTTCGGATATCTGAGGCCGCCCACAGATCCAGTTGGCCCGGCCTCAATTTGGAGGCCAGGTCCGGCTTCATGCAGGCCAGCCGAGCCGGGTCGCTTGGGAACACTGATCTCCCATAGAGATTCAATTCTCAAAATGACAAAACTTGATCAGGGTTAGGGATTAAAGTAACCTCTTCTCTTGATCTCCGGCACCGCTCCATTTCCCTGTTCTGCTGATTTTATTTGCTGCGGCCCAAATCTAAGATTCTTTAAGAAAGGACGCGCATCAGAAAGCCGTGGGAATGTGCTTCAAAGCTAATAACACCCTTGTGCTTGTCCCAAGATGCTAAGATACTTAATAGTATAGACCTCCTGATTCCACCCGCAATCACATTAAAGGCATTGGCTGGAATGTAGAATATTCTTTTGTTGGATGTAGATAAGGAAATAGTATTAAAAGTCTTATTGTGCGACGAGAGCGCCTCTAACACCGGAAGCTTACTCTCCAACTCCATACATATTTCATCTAACGCCAGAAGTTTGCCATCTAGTTGCAGGCGCATGTGCATGGAGGCTGAGGGATTCGTGCCATTCATGACGAGCCCGGCATTAGGTTAGTGCTAGTGCAGAATGCAGAGTGATGGGCCTGGACCACTCAGAGCGCGGACAATGATCTATCGTATTTATCTCCTGCCAGCATAAAGTAAACATTCGCTACCACAAATTTTCTTCAATTGTAACCACTAAACAGACCTCTTGCATGGACCGCATGCTTCACAATTTTGAGCATCTTCAAAGAAGTGGACAAGGAAGTCAAAGGGCACAATCATAAGACTCGACATACAGTAATGAGATAATTGAGAGAGAACACGCGATACAAGAAAAGGTGGACAGACCCTAGTCGCACCTCTGGCTCCACGATCATTCGCAGTCGCTCATTTTACTAACCTTGGGCACGAAAACATTTGTAGATAAATACTGCAGAGTAACCGAGCGATTGATTGACCCAGGCTCGTCATGTTCACACGAATAGACCGGGCTCGTCACGAATGGCCTGAATCCCTCAGCTACCCTGCACGCCTCCGACGTCACAAGCTCCCCCCTCCATCTCCAGTAGCAATCTTTTTGTTACTTCTAGGTCCCTATCACTTCTGTGTAAGCACCTGGTCAGGACTTTGTCGATTATTAACGTATCAACCCTAACCCACAATTAACCTCGCATGAAATAGAACCTCATCAGCTAGCGTGGCAGATACTGCACTGCCAGTTCGCTAACTCACTACAACTTGTTTCTAATTGATCTTTCGAGCTATTCTGTGGATAGACTCCTAAGGCGGTTTAGATACTGTTACAATAGTTACAAGACCTCAAGAAGCGAGACGTGACCAGAGACAACGACAACAAGTACCAGACCCCAAAAGAGCATCTAATCATGGGAGAGCAATAATTATCTAGTACCCACCGGACCGCTGAGGTTAGATATGCAGCAGTTGCCTGTAGGCATTGATATCGGATGATCACGAGCTCGGTATCTACTGGAATTTCGATTGTATTCCATATAAGCTTCTAGGAAGCCATATTGAAAACCCTCTCGGAAAGATGATGGGGAGCTCAACCATATTTACCCAGGTGTCAGCAGTGAAAAGGGGGAGAAGGGGGAGATAGTAAGGAAGGAGCAGACGTAGAATGGAAGGAAAGGAGGAACTTACTGGAGCCAGTACACTGGCTGCGCTGCCCTCAACTGGGTATGTCTGTATTCTTACGCATGATGCACGGATACTTGGTAGCATGGAGTGAACTACAGCTGAAACAATAAACGGGAAGTCGTTTAGCTAGAGGCGCGCAGTTTGAGGGATGCAGTTGCCCGTGATGTTAAGGGGTTTGTTGATGTTATTCGTGGTTGAGGTGAGCAGGAGACGGGATAGAGGATGAGGATAGCCATAATGTGGTTGTGGTGGTGGGAGTGTGAAGAGTATGTGGTTGAGGGGATAAACAAAAGCGGGAAGTGAGAGAACCAGCGAGAGGAAGATGAATCGGTTGCTACTTAAGCGTTCCCCAAAGAAGAGTGGGAACAGAAGCGTAAAGTGACATCGTTACCGTCGAGTTCATAAATTGCGTGGCTACACTATCTTGTCGTTGTATATTTAACTTGGGTATTTCTAAAGCCTAGTTAGTACTCTTACAAAAAGTCCTTGACAATTTTCGTTTCCTTTCGATCTCGCTACGGCCCCAAACAACCAACCCATATATTATAACCTCTCACCTGCTCTCGTTCCCAGATTTTCTCGTCGATCGCAAGCAAGCTTGCCGGGGGCTAAAAAAAGCGGCTAGATTTCGAGCGCACCTCTCACCAACCTCACTTCCTCACTACAACACTGCACGATAATTCCACTATCTTTGTGGAAGCGAAACAATAATATCACCACATTATCACTAAGTGCGTGACAGTATCTAAACCACGCGTAGCTCCCAAGCTTCCTGATTCCAACTTCAATACTAACTAATTGACCAGACAATTAAGCAGAATCAGAACAGGAGACAAGATGATGTCATAACCGTAGTCCACTCGCGGGTCGTACCCTATATAGAACTCATCCTCAGTGCCTTCATCTGGGAGGATATAAATATAGTAGAAACCGACGTTCTGTAGAAGGTCTCCCATATCTTCCTCCCAAATCTGGCTCAGACGGCCGCAGTAGTCCCATAAGTGGGGCTGATAGACATATACCGTCTCTAAATCGCTTTCTTGCAGATCGAACGCAAAAGCTTGTCTATAGTAGCAGCCATTTTCTACAACGGTTAAATGTGATGTCTCCGATATGGTGGAAGGGTTCACCTTGTGGCTTCCCAGAGATGAGCGTGGCCTACGGTTGAGCGGAAGGCCCTGGTAATCGTAATCTTCTCACAGCAATTACTGGTGCGTCCCGCGAAGATGATAGTTGCGTAGTCTTTAGAGGCCATAGCTTCTGTTTGCCTAGTAATCTTATCAGTATATTGGATGCGTATCTCAATATGTGAGAGGTTTTCTGGTGTGTACTTCTAAATTGTGAGAGATGTAATTGCCGAACTTTGAAGATCTGGATCGGATGCTGCTAAGACGAGGTATATAACGTCGGGAGGGAGAATCGGCGAGAACTAGGCAACACACCACTACACGTCAAGATGTTCTCTCGCGACAATGGAAAGATTTGTCAAAACACGAATGTTGGAGAAAGTCCGATCTGTTCGGCGTTAAGGCCGGCATTCTAGTTCTAACTGCTCCTGTGTCTACGTTCAATATCAAACAACGCTCCTCGGCCAATTCACCATCCCCATAGTAACTTCCTGTCCATACTACCACATTCATGATGACACGTTGTTGCTCAATCATATTAACTATGCGGTAATGTTGATTGTTGATGGGCGCGTACCGAGAAGAAACTCGATCTTCTCTATGGTTTTTTGAATGAATGCCACCACCCTATATATCGCCCAATCCAAACAAATACCCCAATCAAATCTACCTTGCACAACAGCACCACTGGTATGTGTACAGGATAGCGTGATGTAACATGTGCTAATGCTGCGTTTAGATAGAATGCCGCCCAAAGGCTCAGAAGGAGACACTAGTTACTATCTTGCTTGCTAGACATTGCAAATTCATATATTGTTCCGACATCATATGTCGATGATTTGAGGGTGATTGTCACATCGAAGAATCTTGCCTATTATTTGCGCACAATACACTAACCAATGATTAAACCTTAGATCAAACAGCCAGTAACCTCTTGTATCTTAGTCTACCCCCTTTTAGAGCCGCATGGGATATATGTCTATCAACTAGACCTCGACAAAATGCGCTGCCTTTCAGAGGTTCATGTTGAGTATTCCCGCATTATCTTTCAAAGCCTCGAATATACATATACCTGTCTCGTACCTAGCCTCTAGTGGTATTAGGTATTACCACTCATACCTCGTCTGGGAACGAGAGTCTGGGAACGAGACAACATATACCTAGGTACCTATTGTTGTTGTTTATTCATACTGTATGCACTCTAATTAGAGTATGACAGGACCTAATACCCCCTCCGCCTCCGGGCGAGCCGGCTAGATGGCGGAGCTCCCCCCCCGCTACCCTTCATCCCCGCTGACATATGAAAGTTGAGAGATAGAAAGAAAATGACAATGACCTGAACAGAAGGGGAGGAAAGAAAAGGAACAGAAAAGAACGGATATAAACTCCACCGCCGCCGCCCCCCGCACCTGAGTCAGCCTCTGCGCCTGCTCCTGCTCCGTGCCGTCATTTATTTGGGCGGGAACTTCCCGACTTCAGTAGCCGCCAGGAAGTCCATCACCGCTTGGTCGCACTCTTCTATGGAAAACAGCTCAGAGATCTGCACGTGTCGGCATCTGCC
>Ga0307515_10000549_pt1 | contig 88679 bp, 97 predicted proteins | sample 17_EM_MG_FD_194513 | JGI IMG/M metagenome (GOLD analysis project Ga0307515, IMG submission 194513) | Populus trichocarpa ectomycorrhiza microbial communities from riparian zone in the Pacific Northwest, United States - 17_EM | ecosystem: Host-associated > Plants > Roots > Unclassified | place... | reverse complement strand
CTCGGCGGCACTCTCGTCGAGGATGTTGCAGCGGTCGCGCCCCACCGCCGGTCGCGGCGACTCGCCGAAACTGCTTCCCGCCGGTTCCGGCCCCTTACCGGCGCCGCGGCAGTCCAGCTGATGGACTCCGATCCCGCCCACCGGGCACCTCTCCACATCCTGGGCATCCCGTCCCACACCCCGGACCACAACCTCGCATAACGCCTCATATTGCCGCCATGCTTCGCGACCTTGATGCGCGCGGGTGCTCTCGGCACCCGCGCGTATCAAGGTCGCGACCACCGGCGACGAAATGCGTGGTTTACGAGGTTTTGTTCCAAGATGCGGGACCGGAGGCTCAGGATGTGGCGGCGCGCCCGACATGTGGGACCGTGGCTCATCAGCTGGACGTAATGCCCGCATGGTGGACGTCGAGGGCCGCGCCGAGGGGCCTCGTCACGGAACGCCGTCCGGCTGTTCGGGGATCGGATGCGTCGTTCGCGAGGGCGGGCGGCCAACTCGGGCGAAGTACTGCGGAACCGATCCGCATTACGTGGCTGCGGCGTCCAGGCGCGTGCGGATCGCGGTCCGGCCTCGCTCGTAGGAACCGGCGTCGTCGTGCAGCAGCGACATGGCGTTCGCGGTTTCCATGAACGCGATCAGCTCGAAGGCCAGCTGATCGGCGTCGGTGCCGACGGCCAGCTCGCCGAGCTGGCGGGCGTCCTCGATGGTGCGGGCGACGAGGCGGCGCCACTCCAGGCTGGCGGCGGCGACGGCGTCCCGCACCCGGCCCGGGCGGGCGTCGAACTCGGCGGTGACCGCGAAGAAGAAGCAGCCGCCGGGGAAGACCCGACGCTGCGAGTAGCTCAGCCACTTCTCGGCGAGCCGGCGCGCCCGTTCCAGGCCGGGCGGCACGGCCAGCGCGGGCCGGACGACCTCGTCGAGATAGACGGCCGCAGCGGTGCGGACCGTGGCCAGCTGGAGCTCTTCCTTCGAGCCGAAGTAGCCGAACAGGCCGCTCTTGCTCACGCCGAGATCGGTAGCGAGCCGGCCGATCGACAAGCCCTCCAGCCCGTCCTGGGAGGCGATGTCCGCCGCCCGGCGGAGAATCACCTGCCGCGCCCGGTCGTCTCGTGGCCGTCCCGCCATCCTCACCCCTTAAGCACGAACGTTCGGTCAACTATAGCGTCCCCGCAAGGCCGTGAGGTAGCTTCATTACACGCACGAACGTTCGTACAATTTTGGGAGATGCCGTGCTGCGAACCCGATGGACCCACGGACCTGCCGCCGAGCCGGCCGGCCCGGTGCTGATCAGCGTCACCGACTTCCGAGCCGACCTGCGGCGCGACCTGCCCGGCATCTACCGGGCCGGGCTCCGGCTGCGCCACGACTGGCCGCGGCTGACCGGCGCGGTGGGCATGTGGCTGTGGACCGCGCCCGGGCAGGGCAGATGCGGATCGGTGTCGGTCTGGCAGAACGAAGCGGCGCTCTACCGGTTCGTCGCTCGGCCGGACCACGTCCAGATCATGCGTCGCTACCGAGGTCGCGGCAGCATCAGGTCCACCACCTGGACCGACGCCACCCCGGACCGCGGCGCGATCTGGACCCGGGCCCGGCTGTACCTGGCCGGCATCGAACTCCGGCAGAGCGACGAGAGCCACTGACGGCTGTGGCGTTCGCTCTCCCGGCGGGTCGCCGCTCAAATTGCCTGCCAGCACGGGGAGTGCCGACAGACAGCGCCACGCACGGCCTCCAGTGAGCCGCATCTGCCGCGGCAGACGCTCTCCCGGGCCGGTCTCGACCCAACTGCCTGCCAGCACGGGAAGTGCCGACAGACAGCACCAGGCACGGCCTCAAGTGAGCCACGTCTGCCGCGGCAGACGCTCTCCCGGGCCGGTCGCCGCCCAAATGCCTACCGGCACCGGGAGTGCCGGCAGACAGCACACCACGCACGGCCTCCAGTGAGCCGCATCTGCAGCGGAAGACGCCGAGACGATCTCCCGGGCGAGTCGCCGCCCAAATGCCTACCGGCGCGGGGAGTGCCGACAGTCAGCACCAGGCACGGCCTCAAGTGAGCCGCATCTGCTGCGGCAGGCGCCGAGACGATTAGGTCTGCTCGAAGAGGACCTCCCTGGTGCGCGGGTCGGCCTGGGTCAGACGGACCCGGATGCGGTCACCGAGCGGAAGCTCGCCCAGACAGCGAGCCTGCACAGCCGGGTCGTCAATCGCGACCTTGCCACCCCGGGGCCGCCTGTTGCCAGGCTTGCCACCCTGCCCGCCGCCGCCCTGCCCACTGCCCGGTGCGCCGCTCGGTGCGCCACCCTGGGAGGCGCTCGGCTCCTGCTCTGGCGCGGGGTCGGGGCGGATCTCGTCGACGTCGAGGACGCCGGCTTCGAAGGTCTCCCCCACCCGGTGGGCGAGGAGGACGGCCTCGGCCAGGGCCACCGCGCCACGGTCGGCGGCGGACGCCACGCGGTCGGTCGTCGCCATGCATTTCGGCAGGCGGGGCAGCGCCTCGCGCGCCCACTGCGGCACCTCGCGCTCCTCGTGCAGGGCCAGGCAGACCTCGGTCGCGTAGCGGTCCGCGAGGCGGCGCAGCGGTGCCGTCACGTGCGCATAGGGCGCCCCCACTCCGCCGTGGCCGGTCTCCGCCGGCCGCTCCTTGTCGAAGGCCGTGTAGCCCGCGCCGCGCAGCAGCTCCGCCGCCTGGTTGAGGAAGGCGGCGCCGCGGGGGCTCGCCGGGTCGACCGATGCCACGACCGCGCCGACGGAGGCCTGGTCGGGCCAGGACACGTCGAGGGAGGCGGCCGCGGCGCGGAGCTTGGTCACCGCCTCGGGGCGGGCCGCCGGCATGGTGCGGAGCAGCCCGATCTCGCCGTCGAGCATGAGCCTGGCCGCGGCCATGCCGGTGAGCAGGGAGATCTGTGCGTTGTGCTCCTCGACGGCCAGGGGCGCACGCAGCACCAACTGCCAGCCGTCGCCGTGCGGCTCAACCTCTTGCTCGGGCAGCGGCAGGTTGACCGCGCCGCGGTCGGCGGCGCGCCGGGCCAGCAGCGCGCCCAGCTCGGGCAGCAACGCGATCGGGTCGGGGGCGGCGCCGGCGTCGACGGCACCCTGCAGGCCGACGTAGTCGAGCTTGGCGCGGCTGCGCACCCGCGCGCGCTCCAGGGTGATGCCGACGATCTCACCGTCGGCGTCCAGGTCGATCGTCCACAACACGGCGGCGCGGTCGACGTCGGGCAGCAGGCTCACCACGCCCTCGCTGAGCACCGGCGGGTGCAGCGGGACCTTGCCGTCCGGGAAGTAGATAGTCTGGCCGCGCACCCAGGTCTCGGCCTCGAGCGCGCCACCCGGCCGCACGTAGGACGCGACGTCGGCGATGGCATAGCGCACCCGGTAGCCACCGCCCGAGCGGCGGGTCAGCTCCATCGCCTGATCGAGGTCACGCGAGGTGGCCGGATCAACGGTGACGAAAGGGATGTCGGTGCGGTCGGCGAGCGGCAACGCGGTGCCCACCGCGGCCTGCTGCGCCTCCCGCATCGCGTCAGGCGGGAACTCGGCAGGTAGGTCGAGCTCGCGGCGCAGCACGGAGAAGTCGATGCGTGGCGCCCACACCCGTTTGATCGGCACGGGTCATTCCTACCAGGCCGCACCGACAATTCCGCGGCCCGGCGTGGCACGCACGAGGGCCGCGCCGAGCACGGCACGGCCCTCAGGTCCGGTTTTCCCGGGGGGTCAGCGCTTCGCGGTTGCCCTGCGGGACGAACCGGCGGAGGTAGGGACGCGGCCATTGCCGGCGGCGGTGGTCTTGCGGGTGGCCGCGGGCGTGGCGGCATTCTTGACCCGGCCGGCGTTGGTGGCCGAGGTCTTGGTCATGCCGGCGGGCTTGGCGTTGGCAGCCTTGCCGGTTCCGGACGCCCGGACATTGGCGGCGGCCGCGTTCCCGGTGCTGCGCGCGGTGGTCTTCGCGGCGGTCTTCGCGGCGGTCTTCGCGGCGGTCCGCTTAGCGGCGGTCTCCTTCGCAGCGGTCCCCTTCGCGGTCAAAGCCGAGGGGTTGGCCAAGGCGGCGGACTTTGCGGCACCGGCGTTGAGCGCAGCCGAGGCCTGCTCCGCCGCGGACTTCGCCTTACCAGCGAGGGGCTTCGCGGTGGCGGACCTGGCCGCCGCCTTCGTCGCCGCGGACTTGGTGGTCGCGGCCTTACCAGCTACAGACTTCGCAGCGGCAGACCTGGCGGCCGTCGACGTACCAGCGACAGACTTCGCGGCGGCAGACCTGGCCGCCGTCGACGTACCAGCGACGGACTTCGCGGCGGCAGACCTGACCACGGTCCTCGCGGCGGCAGACTTGGCGGACGTCGTGGTGGACTTGGCGGTCGTCGCCTTACCAGCGACGGACTTCGGGGCGGCGGACCTGGCGGTCGTCTTCGTGACGGCAGACCCGGCTGCCGTCGCTGTGCGAGCGACGGACCTCGCGGCGGCAGACCTGACCGCGGTCCTCGCGGCCGTGGACTTGGTCGCCGCCTTCGCCGCCGCAGAAATGGCCGCCGCCTTCGTCACCGCGGACTTGACTGCCGCCTTCGTCGCCGCGGACTTCGCCGTCGTCGAGCGAGCCGAGGCAGAACGCACAACCGTCGAGCCAGCCGAGACAGAACGCGCAGCCGCCGAGCCAGCCGAAGCAGAACGCCCAGCCGCCGAGCCAGCCGAAGCAGAGCCCGACCGGGCGGTGCTCGACGTCGCCGCAGCCGACCTGGCAGCGACGGGCTTAGCAGCGGAGCGCGCGGCCGAAGAGGTAGCAGCGCCACGGGTCGCGGTCGGCTTCGCCGGGGTCTTCTTGGCCACGACCGCGATCGCGGAAGCCTTGCTGCCCTTGGCTGGTCCGGCAGCCTTCCGGGCCGCCGCGACGGTAAGCGACTTCGCTGCGGCGGTAGGCGACTTCGACGCGGTGGAGACGCCCGTCGGGGTAGCGGCAGCGCGCGCCGTGGCCGACTTGGCAGCGGGCGCCTTCTTCCCCGCAACGCCCTTCCCTGCAACGCCCTTCCCCGCAACGCCGGGCTTGACCGCAGCGGGAGGCTTGGCAGCGGCAACCGGCTTCCCAGCGGCCTTGGCAGTCGCGGCGCCGGCGGACCGTACGGTCACCGGCTTGACCACAGCCGACGTCGCGGCAGCAACCCGCTTGCGAGCGGCAGCAGCGCTACCAGCGACAGCAGCAGAAACAGCAGCCGGGGACGCGGCGACCCGCGCGCTTCTGGCGCCGGTCGTGGCGGCCCGGGTCGGGGCCTTCTTGGGCACGGCCATGGGGAAGTTCCTCCTTGCGAATGACTGCGGGCTCGTCTCCGCCTGGAGACTGCAGGATTCCGGCTTGGACACAGGGGTCGAGCCGGCCTAGCTGACCTCCCCGGTCCAGCGGGCATCCTCGGCGTCCCACGTCGCATTGCGCTTCTCGACGGTCTCGAGCGCCCGCGTGGCGTCGTCAGCGGAGGCGTACGGACCGAGCCGGTATTGCGCAGGACATACGTCGTCCCCGGCCTCGACCCGGTTGTGGCGGAGGCACCAGAAGTAGCCGCCGCCGGGCCCACTGTCGTTCATGCAATCACTGTGCACCTCAAACCGGCCATGCGCTACCGATTCAGGCAAAAAGCCCGCTTTTTCCATAGTGGAATGTCGGAAAGACCCCCCAAAGGAACGACAAAGCCCGCCTCACCCAAGGGGCAAGGCGGGCCGACGAAACCCAAGAAGCGCGAAACCCAAGAAGCACGAAACTCAGAGTGCCGCAGCCACCAGCTCGGCCACCTGGACCGCGTTGAGAGCCGCACCCTTGCGCAGGTTGTCGCTGGAGAGGAAGAGCGAAAGACCGTTGTCGACCGTCTCGTCGGCGCGGATCCGGCCGACGAACGTCGGGTCCCGGCCGGCCGCCTGCAGCGGCGTCGGCACGTCCGACAGCTCCACGCCGGGTGCGGCCGCCAGCAGCTCGCGCGCGCGCTCCGGCGTGATCGGCCGGGCGAACCGCGCGTTCACCTGCAGCGAGTGGCCGGTGAAGACCGGGACGCGGACGCAGGTGCCGGAGACCTTCAGCCCGGGGATTTCCAGGATCTTGCGGCTCTCGTTGCGGAGCTTCTGCTCCTCGTCGGTCTCGCCGCGGCCGTCGTCGACGATAGAGCCGGCCAGCGGCAGCACGTTGAACGCGATCGGCCGGGCGAACGAGCGCGGCGCCGGGAACTCGACCGCGCTGCCGTCGAAGGCCAGCTCGGTGGCCCGGTCGGCGACCTTCTTGATCTGCTCGTCGAGCTCGGCGACGCCGGCCAGCCCGGCGCCGGAGACCGCCTGGTACGTCGTGGCGACCAGCGCGATCAGCTCGGCCTCGTCGTGCAGCGGGCGCAGCACCGGCATCGCGGCCATCGTCGTGCAGTTCGGGTTGGCGATGATGCCCTTGGGGCGCCGCGCGAGGGCGTCCGGGTTCACCTCGGCCACCACGAGCGGGACGTCCGGGTCCATCCGGTATGCCGACGAGTTGTCGATCACCACGGCGCCCGCCTCGGCGACCTTGGGGGCGTACTGGATGGAGCTGGCCTTGCCCGCGGAGAACAGGACTATGTCCAGCCCGCGGTAGTCGGCCGTGGCCGCGTCCTCGACGGTCACTTCGCCGTCGCCCCAGGACAGGGCGCGCCCGGCGGATCGCGCGGAGGCGAAGAGCCGGAGCTGGTCAACGGGGAACTGGCGCTCGGCCAGGATGCGGCGCATGACGCCACCGACCTGCCCCGTCGCCCCTACGATGCCGATCCTCATGGGCACAAAACTACGGCCTACCAGCCACCGCGCGAAATCAGGTATTCGCCATCGTCTCATATAGCAGGAAAACTCTCCCGATATGCGAGACACGGACGTAGCTTCGGGGCATGGCTGCTGTCTACACCCACGGGCATCACGAGTCGGTCCTGCGCTCGCACCGCTGGCGCACCGCAGAAAATTCGGCGGCATATCTGCTGCCGCGGCTGAAATCCGGCGACACCCTGCTGGACATCGGTTGCGGCCCCGGCACCATCACCGCGGATCTCGCGACGCGGATCACACCCGGGCGGGTCACCGCCCTGGAGACCACCGAGCAGGCGCTGGATCTGGCCCGCTCCGAGGTCGGCCGGCGCGGGCTGGACACGGTCGACTTCGCCGTCGGCGACGTGCACGCGCTGGACTTCCCCGACGACACCTTCGACGTCGTGCACGCCCACCAGGTGCTCCAACACGTGGGTGATCCGGTCACCGCGCTGCGGGAGATGCGGCGGGTGACCAAGCCGGGCGGGGTGATCGCGGTACGCGACAGCGACTACGCCGCGTTCGCCTGGTTCCCCCGTCTGCCGGAGCTGGACGAGTGGCTGGACCTCTACCGGCGCATCGCCCGTGGCAACGGCGGCGAGCCCGACGCCGGACGCCAATTGCTCTCCTGGGCCCACGCCGCCGGCCTCACCGACGCGATCGCGACGTCGAGCACGTGGTGCTTCGCGACGCCCGAGGACCGCCAGTGGTGGGGCGGCATGTGGGCCGACCGCATCCTCAAGTCCGACCTGGCGCGACAGGCAAGGGAAGAAGGCGCGGACATCCAAAAAATCTCCGCGGCCTGGCAGACGTGGACAGCCCACCCCGACGGTTGGATGTCCCTGCTGCACGGCGAGTTGATCTATATAAAAGGCTAGACCGACTTCGGCTTGTACGCCCAGTGCCACGGCTCGCGCGGCGTGTTCTCCACGAAGCCGTACTTCTCGCCGTTGGCGCGCACCCACGCCTGCGCCTTGTTGTTCAGGTCGAGGTCGGTGGCCATGCCCCAGCCGTGTTCGCTGGTGCCGGGCTTGGCCGCCAGCCCGCCCTGCGAGTAGAGGCCCTTGCGGCGGGCGACGTCGACCTGCTCGTCATACGAGCGGTACGAGTCGGTGATCCCGATCGTCACGCCCTGCGCCTTGGCGTCGGAGACCATCCGGGTCAGCGACTCGGCCGCCGGCGCCCAGAGCTTGTGGTTGGTGTTGCCCACCTTTTCCAGCGCGTTCGCCGGGATCTTGCCGTTGCCGTAGCCGACCAGCTCGGTCGGGATGCCCTTGCTGTTCAGCGAGTAGGACTTCGCCGTGCCCGCGGACGACTGGGTTCCCATGGCGTCCGCGAGCGCGGTGGCGAAGCTGCCGGCCGGCGCCGAGGTGCCCGACGCTGCCGACGCTGTCCTCGTTGCCGTGGCCTGCTGGGTCTGCATCGCGATCATCCGGCTCTGGATGTCGGCGATGCGGCTGTTGACGGCCTCGATCCCCACAGCGATATACCTCCGTGCTCGACGGCATGTCGCACTACCGTTCGGCGCAACGGAAAAATGACTGAGCGGAAACCCGAAGTCAGACAGCCAGCGGCAGGTCGATGGTGTGCGCGGTGTGCGCGACCTTGGCTTGCAGGTAGCGCACGTTGGCGTCCGAGGCGTGCACCTTGGTCGGCACCACGGTCCGCACGTCGACCCCGAACGAGCGCAGCTGCGCGGGCTTGTCCGGGTTGTTGGTGAGCAGGTCGACCGCGCCGACGCCCAGCGCGGAGAGCATCTGCGCCGCGGCGGTGTAGTCCCGCTCGTCGTCGGCGTGCCCGAGCGCCCGGTTCGCCTCGTAGGTGTCCATGCCCAGGTCCTGCAGCGCGTACGCGTCGAGCTTGGCGTACAGCCCGATGCCGCGGCCCTCCTGGCGCAGGTACAGCAGGAAGCCGCCGACGCCGGCGATGCGCTCGACGGCCTCGCGTAACTGCGGGCCGCAGTCGCAGCGTTCGGAGCCGAACACGTCGCCGGTGAGGCACTCGGAGTGCGGGCGCACGAGCGGCACCTCGGCACCGAAGGCGTCGCCGAGGGCGAGCGCGAGGTGCTCCTTGCCGTCGGCGAGGCCGTCGAAGGTGATGACCTCGGCCGTCGTGACGTACCCGTCCGAGAACTTCAGCGGCACGGTAACCCGGCTGCGAATACCCAAAGACATGTGAGCTGCTCCCTAAGCACTTGACGCTTCAAGTACGGGATTGACCATACGCCGCACTTGTTAAGGGAACCACGAGCCGTACGTCACAACGGATCAAGAAATAGCCGGGGGAATCGCGACGGGCTCGCGGTGCTCGTTGCCCTCGATGCGGTCTTTCAGCTCCAGATCGACCTCGCTGGTGCGGTCCGCGCGGTTCGGCAACAGGTTCGTGACCAGCACGAGCAGGCACCCGCACCCGGCGTAGAGGGCCAGCACGAGCAGGTGCCGGCCGATCGGTCCGGCCGGAAAATAAAGATTGTCGCGAACCGCCTGCACGCCGGCCCCGGTCGGCAGGTTCTCGCCGAGGTAGCGGCCGAACGCCGGAAGATACTCGGGCAGGATGCTCGCGCCGGAGATGACCGTACCCACGGTGAAGTAGAGGCCGCCGAGGAGCGCGCCGCCCGGGCCGAACACGGCCACCGCGCCGGCGGTCGAGCCGGTGATGGCCAGCGACATCAGCGCGAAGATGCCGAACATCTCCGCATGGTCGGCGTCGGCGCCGACCCCGAACCAGGTCATCGACCAGAGCACCACGGCGGCCGAGCCCAGCGCGTACACGATCAGGGTGCCGAGATGGCCCAGCGCGCGCTTCCAGGAACGCCGGGTGCGCGGGATCAGCCGGCCCAGGCCGACCGAGGCGACGGTGCCGCCGAGGGCGAGCGCCTGGGTGAGGAAGCCGAGCGAGGCCCCGTTGACGTCGTCGGCGGGCAGCGGCACCACGTCGGTGATGGCCGGGGCCGCGGCGATCGCCTCGGCCTGCGCGACGGAGATCGTGTCGCCCTGCTCGGCCAGCGCCGCGAGCTGCCGGGCATTCTGCTGACCGACGACCGACGTGTAGGTGCTGCGCAACAGGCCGGCGGCGGTCGGCCCGGCGGCGGAGGCGAGATAAAGGTGCGGCTGCGGGTCACTCGCGTCGACCCCGCCGTACACCTCTCGGCTCTTGATCCCCGACCGCAGATCCGCAACGGTGGCGTAGTCACTCACCGCGAAGACCCCGTCGCGCTCCAGCAGATCGACGATCGCCGCCCGCTTGGCGGCGGGCGCGATCAGACCCACCGGTACGTGGTGAGGGGTGGCCTTATGCCCCATCCCCAGGTAGTACGCGGTCAGCGCGAGTTGCACCGCCACCCCGACGAGGCAGACCACCAGGGCGAACCGGCGGAACTGACGAACCGACTGAATCTGGCTGTCTTCGGACACTCAACCAGCATCGCGGAGAGCGCCGGGCGGGCGCAGGTGATCGTCGATCATGGTGAGCAGGGCCCGCGCGGCCGCGCTGGGTGCACGCACCGCCGAGGTGGCGATCCCGACCGGCCAGTCCAGGTCCGCCTCCGCGACAGGCACCACCACCAGATCCACTTCATCCGGTACGGCGAAGCGCGGCAGGATCGCGACGCCGAGCCCGTGCCGAACGAAACCGGCCCCGGTGCTGATGTCGATGACCTCCAGCGACACCTGCCGGTCCACGCCGGCCGCCGCGAAGGCCCGGTCGACCACCGTGCGGTTGCCGTAGCCGATCGGGAAGTCCACGAACTGCTCGTCGGCGAGGTCGGCGATCCGCGCCACCGGCGCGTCCGCGAGCCGGTGTCCGGCCGGCAGCACCAGCTCCATCGGGAGCCGCAGCAACTGCCGAAGGTGGACACCGGCCGGCGGGCGCCCGGGCACGGAGACCAGCGCCAGGTCGAGGCTGCCGTCGGTCAGCGCGTCCACCAGACCCGCGGAGCCCCGGGTCGAGACCGTCAGTTGCAGGGTGACGCCCGGATGGGTCTGATGGAAGCGGCCCAGCAGCGCGGGCAGGTCGACGAGGCCGATCGCGGTCAGGGTGCCGATCCGCAGGGTGCCCCGCAACCCGCCGCGGACCTCGTCCACCGCGTCGCGGGCCGCCCGCGCGGCGTCGAGCGCGGCCCGGGCCCGGGGCAGCAGTGCGGCGCCGGCGTCGGTGAGCGCGACCCGCTTGGAGGTGCGTTCCAGCAGCGGCGCGTCCAGTTCGTGCTCGAGCGCCTTGATCGCGGCGGAGACACCGGACTGCACCACGTGCAGGCGGGCGGCGGCCCGGGTGAAGCTGCCCTCCTCGGCGACGGCGACGAAGTAGGCGAGGTGACGGAACTCCATGCCTCAACTATCGCATTCGGTGATAGGTATCAGCACAAACCTTCGTTGTGCATGATGCTCAGGCCGACGCAGGCTGAACGCATGACCGTTACTGCCGTACCCCAGTCTTCGGAGACCCGGCGCGGCTCCGCCCGCCACGGCACCGGCTTCTGGCTGATCGCCGCCGTCTTCGCGATCTCGATGGCGTTCTCCACCGTGCCCACCCCGCTCTACCCGATCTACCAGCGACAGGACGGCTTCACCCCGTTCACCGTGACGGTCGTGTTCGCCGTCTACGCCGTCGGCGTCGTCACCAGCCTGCTGCTCGCCGGCCACGTCTCCGACTGGGTCGGCCGCAAGCGGGTGCTGCTGCCCGCGCTCGGCCTCGAAGCCGTCGCCGCGGTGCTCTTCGTCGTCTGGCCGGCCCTGCCCGGCTTGCTGATCGCCCGGTTCGTCACCGGGCTCGGCGTCGGCATGATCACCGCCACCGCCACGGCGTACCTGCTGGAGCTGCACGTAGCGCACCGGCCACACGCCGGGCGTGGACGGTTCGAGCTGATCTCCGCCGCGGCGAACCTGGGCGGGCTGGGCACCGGCACCCTGGTCGCCGGGGCGCTCGCGCAGTTCGTCGACGCTCCGCTGCGTACCCCGTACCTGGTCTTCCTGGTCTTGCTCGCGCTCAGCGCGGTCGCCGTCGCGGCCACGCCCGAGACGGTCGTCGCGCCCGCTGTCACTCCCCGCTACCGCCCGCAGCGGATCCGCGTCGCCGCGGCCGACCGGGTCGGCTACGCGGTCGCCGCCGGCGGCGCGTTCGCGGGCTTCGCCGTCTTCGGCCTGTTCACCTCGCTGGCGCCCAGCTTCGTCGCCGGCTCGCTGCACCACCCCGGACGGCTGCTCGCGGGCCTCGTGGTGTTCCTCGTCTTCGGCGCCGCGGCCGCCGCCCAGGCCGGATCCAGCCTGCTCAGCCCCGCCCGGCGCTTCCCCGCCGGCCTGGCCGCCGAGGCCGCCGGACTGGTCGTGCTCGGTGCCGGGATGCAGCTGTCCTCGCTGGCGCTCTTCCTCGTCGGTGGCGCGGTCGCCGGTGGCGGCGCGGGCCTGCTCTTCAAGTCCGCGGTCGGCGCCGTCGCCGCGATGGCCGCCCCCGCGGTCCGCGGCGAAGCCCTCGCCGGCCTGTTCCTGGTCGCCTACCTCGGCCTGATCGGCCCGGCACTGGGCCTGGGCATCGCGACCCGCTTCCTGCCCGCGACCACGGCGATGCTCTGGTTCAGCGGCATCCTGCTGGCCCTGCTGGGCGCGACCGCGATCATCTCCCCAAGGCCCGGTCCAGCTCGGCGAAAAGAGCCTCGGGAGGGTCGGGGTCAAGCTTGATCCAGAGGGCGCGGCCTGCCTGCCAGGCCGCGCTCACATCATCATGGGTACGCGAAAGCGCCGCGATCGTGGCGGCGCTGAGCTCGGCCTCGGCGAGCCGCGACGGGGTGAGCCAGCGCTCGGTCCGGCCCTCGGCCAGCCGCGCCATCCACAGCAGATGGCGCTGGGCATGCGCCAGGGCGTCCCGTTGCCGCAACCGCTCACCGCGCTGCCCGACGTGGTGGGCGAGCAGCAGCCAGTTGGCGAACCGGCCGCACACGTCGGCCGTACGGTCGGTCGGGCCCTGCGGGCGCGACTGCCCCAGCAGGCCGCGCCGATCCACCAGGAGCACGACGTCGGAGGCCGGCCATTCCCGCACCGACGGGATACCGGAAATGCCGGCGAAGTGGAACTCACCGCGGATCAGGCCGGGGAAGAACGCCACGTCCGCGCCGAACTCGTTGCGCACGACGTGGGTGACCGGGCTGATCCGCTCGATCCAGGCCCGGGGGTCCGCCGGAGGAGCGGTGAAGAACAGCCAGAACTCGATGTCGCTGTGCTCGTCGGCCAGGCCGGCGGCGAACGAGCCGTACATCAGGGCGGCGTCGAGGTCGTTGTCGGCGCGGCAGACCTCGCGCACCCGCTCGATCAGCCGGACCTGCTCAAGCAAGGTCGGCGGGGTTCGTGTTCGCGCCGCAGAGCAGCACCACCACCCGCTCCCCCGGCTCCGGCACGTAGGCGCCCGAGGTCAGCGCGGCCTGGGCGGCGGCGGTGCCGTGCTCGACCACGATCCGGTAGTCCTCCCACAGCTGCCGCCGGGCCTCCACGATCGCCTGGTCGGCCACCAGCACGGACGGCAGCTTCGCCGCGACCGCCGTCTCGTAGGCGATCGTCCCGACCCGCCGCGCGCCCAGCGAGTCCGCCGCCACCCCGGAGACCGCGACGTCCACCGGGCCGCCCGCCTCGATCGCCGCGTGCAGGGCGGCGGAGGTGACCGGCTCGACCGCGACGACCCGCGCGCGCTCGTGCAGGGCGGCGGCCACGCCGGCGATCAGGCCGCCCCCACCGACCGCGACCAGCACCGTGTCGAAGCCGTCCGGGAACTGCTCGATCAGCTCCAGGCCGAGGGTGCCGTTGCCGGCCACCATGTCCGGGTCGTCGTAGGCGTGGCAGAACAGCGCCCCGGTCACATCGGCCTGCACGACCGCGGCCTCGTACGCCTCCGCATACTCGGTGCCGACCTGGGCCACCCGGGCGCCGAGCTTGGCCAGCTTGGCGACCTTGACCGGCGGGGCGTTGACCGGCACGTAGATCTCGGCGGGCACGCCCAGCTCGCGGGCCGCGTACGCCGCCGCCAGCCCGGCGTTGCCGCCGGAGGCCGCGATGACACCCGCGGCCGGCAACCCCCGCTCGGCCGCCGCCAGGATCTTGTTGAACATGCCCCGGGTCTTGAAGGACCCCGCGTGCTGCAGAAACTCGAGCTTGAGCAGCGCCGGCCCGGCGCTGAGCACCGGCGTGCGCCGGATCCGCCCGGCGACCCGGCGGGCCGCCGCTTCGACCTCGCTGGTGGTAATCACCGATCAGTTCTACACGACGCCGGACCGGTACGGCGCGCCCACCGGCACGGCCTCACGTTCCCCCACGAGGCGCGCCAGGTCCAGCAGGCGGTGCGCGAATCCCCACTCGTTGTCGAACCAGCCGCGCACCTGCACCCCGCCGTCGGCACTGGTCTGGGTGCCCGACGGGTCGAACAGGCAGGACGCCGGGTTGTCCCGCACGTCCACCGAGACCGTGGGATCGGGGTCGTAGTCCAGCACCCCGCCCAGGAAGCCCGCCGCGGCGTCGGCCATCGCCCGGTTGACCTCGTTGCGGCTGACCGGGCGGTCGGTGAAGCCGGTCAGCTCGGCCAGCGAACCGATCGGGGTCGGCACGCAGTAGTAGCTGTACCGCACCTTGCCGAGCTGCGGCAGCGCGACGCTCAGCAGGTCACCGGCGACGTGGTTGTGCGGGATGATGCTGCCGTGCGCCGCCCGGCCCAGCCGCGGATCGTCCCGGGACGAGCCGGTCATGGCGTCCTGCGCCTTCTGCCAGCCCTGGATCGCCAGCACCACCGAGGTGTGCACCGAGCGCAGCCCGAAGCGCTCAAGCAGGACCTTGGCCATCACCGCCAGCGCGTTCACACCGCAGGAGGCGGCCGAGATGATGTCGTGCCGCGCGGGGTCGTACCGCTGGTGGTTCGCGCCGAAGACCAGCACCGCGTCCGGGTCGTCCGCCGAGGCGCTGATGACGACCTTGCGGGCGCCGCCGCCGATGATGTGCTCGCGGGCGCTCGCGCCGCTGCGGAACCGCCCGGTGGCCTCGATGACCACGTCGACCCCGGCTTCCGCCCAGGGGATGCGACCCGGTTGCGGCTCGTTGAACGCCCAGATCGGCCGACTGTTGACGATGAGTCGGCCGGGGGCGGCGGCCACCGTTCCGGGGAATCTTCCGCGCACGCTGTCGCGTTTGAGGCCGTACGCCAAACGGTCTACCGGGGCAATGTCGTTAATGGCAGCGACGGTGATTCCCCGCTCTGGCGAAGCACCGACAATACGCATCAGACTGCGGCCGATCCGACCGAAACCGTTGATGCCGATCGCGATACTCACCAAGGACTCCCTATGGCCGGGCTGCTCGACGGACGTACCTTGGCGCGACCTACTGGGAGCCTACCCAGCGAGCACCCGCCGTTACGCTTCAGACACTATGAGTGTGCAAGTTGCACGTCAACCGGAGCAGGTCACGGAGAAACACGCAAGTCGGGCACCCCGCAGGCCGCCGGGCAGGGCAGTGTACTCATCGATGAATCCCTTCTGGACAGTGCCCATCAGCTGCGGTTATGCTGCGCCGCGTCGGCGGCGGGGCCGGATCGGCCACCGAAACTTGAGTAGTCGGCCCCGACCGGCACCCCCGGCGGTCGGCCTCGCGGCCCGATTACCCGGTGTATAACCCCACATCGGATCGTTCCCGGCGAATCGGCACCCGCGTCGCCACCCTGGACGCCACCCACCCGGCTGCGCATTACCGAACAATTTCGGGCCCGATTCCGATCATCCGCCATTTCGATGGTCGACGGCCAATTCGACCATTAAAACCCGTGCTCACCAACGGTCATGGCAAACGATTCCAAGCGGACCAGCAATTCACCACCAAACACTGCTGGCAAGCCTAGCCGAGCACTTCGGGAAACGATTGTTCGACCACTGGAGGGCCGGTCGGCAATCCGCCCGGCCCGCCGCGGACCGGCACGAGGACCGGGTCAGTTTCCGCCACCGCAGCCGCCACCGCAGCCGCCGAAGCCGTCCCCGGAGACGCCGGCGTCGTCGTACCGGGAACGCTTGAGATTCCACGTGCCGCGGCCGGGAGCCTTGCCGGACCCGCCGAGATGCTGCAGGCAGATGGTGCCCTTGAGCTCGTAGCAGATGCCGCGGCCACCGCAGTCGGCCAGATAGTGCCACCCGCCCGGGACTGCGAGTTCCTGGTCCACGCGGAAGAGCACCGGCAACGGCCCCGCGGCGCCCGGCTCATCCTGCTGCGCGTACCGGAAGGTGGTCTGCAGGGCACCCGGCCGATCTTCGGCCGCGCCGCCGGCGGTCCTGGCCGGCTCCGGCGGGCGCTGCGGATTGCGTCCGAGCGTCCCCTCGCAGAACTCCGCATACTCCCGGGTGTGCACCGCGAACTCGCGCCAGAGGTCGCCGACGATCACGGAAGGCATGGCGAGCCGCGCCTTGGGATGCCGGACGCCGAGCCGGAACCATTGCCGGGCGGCGGCCTCGACCGACCGGATGCCGTCGCCGGTCAGCTCGCCGTGGTGCTGAACGAACAGTTGCCGGACGCCGCTGGGAAACTGGTAATCGTCCACGGCGGCGAGCCGCCGACCGTTCTGGCGTAGTCCAAAGATGGCCATCTACTCAGCGTGCGATCCCATCACCGCAGCGTCAACAAAGAGCCCACTTCCGACACCACTGCCTCGGTTCGCGGGCCGCACCGCGCCGCCCTGCGCCCCGGATCTCCTACCACTGGGACCCCGAGCCGTCGACTAGCCTGATTTGCCCGATGCAGGGGCCGGACGTGGCAGAATACGAACCGCGTCTTCCCATTTCAGAGGCCGTCTGTGGCGGTTACAGCGATCCGTCGCCGCAACAACTTCACACGATCAGGACTGCACCGTCGTCTACGCAACATCAACGCCTGGCAGGCACGCCCGCCAATGATCCGGCTGCGAGACAGACCGGCAGCGCGGTCGGCATCTTGACGCTCGGGCCGGCGACTCCCGGGTGTCCGGCGCGACCTGCCCGGCCGAGACCTGCGCCAGCACCGATACGGCACGCCGGTCACCGCCGTCGGCACCGAGGCCATCGGCGCCGACCGACCGGCCGCTGCCGCGGCCGCCACGGAAAACTCCAGCTGGACCGTACGGGGCGACAGCCCGCGTGCGTCGGCGTACGCCCCGTGCTCCTGCGCAGATTCTGACCGAGGTCCCCCGCCGAGGTCGCTGCGCTGCGCAGCCGTCGCGAGGGGCGCTGATGAATGACGACGAGGGCATAGGCACAAGAATCCGGCGGTACCGCCACTATCGAGGGTTGAGCCTGGATGAGGCCGCCGGGCTGGCCGGCATCAGCAAGCCGTACCTGTCCCGGCTGGAGCGCGGGGAACGCTCGGCCGACTCGCGATCCCTGCTGAACCGGATCTCGTCCGCGTTGCAGGTGCCCGTGCCGGACCTGACCGGTCAGCCGTACGCGACGCGCGGCCGGGCAATCGCAGACACCCAGGCCGGGGTGAACGAGACCCGGCTCGCGCTGCTCGACCCGAGCGGGCCGCTCCGGTCCGAGCAGGAGATCGCGTCCGTCGTCGACGGCCTCGACCTGCTGATGAACTCCTGCGACCTGATCCGCCAGGCGCGGGTGATCCCGAACCTGCTGCGCTGGACGCAACAGAGCGCCCTGACGCTGGGCACGACGGCGGCGTACGAGCGGGCCGCCATCGCCTCCTACGCCGCGTTGTTCCTGATGCGCAACCTCGGCGAATTCGACCTGGCCTGGATGGCCGCCGAGCAGATGCGGGCAGACGCGGAGAAGATCGGCAACCCGGCAACCCTCGGCTTCGTCGCATACGCGCAGGCACATGCGCTGGCGGCGGCAGGCGCGCTGCGCCGGGCCCAGGCGGTGGCGCTGGCCGCGCAGGCGATGCCCGCGGCCGGGACGGAGGAACTGGCCGCACGCGGCTCCTGCCTGCTGATCGCCGCCTCGACCAGCGCCACCCTGGGCGACGTCGACGACGCCCGAACCATGGTGACGGACGCGGAACGGCTCGCCGAACGGCTCGACGAACCGGCCCTGATCGCCCGGCACGCCTCCTTCGCCACCTGGAACGTGACCATGCACCGGGTGTCGATCGAGGTCGAGGGTGGCAACCCCGCGGCCGCCCTCGACGCGGCCCAACCCCTCACCGACAAACCCGTACGCCACCACGAGCGAATGTCCTACCTCTGGGTGGACGTCGGCCGGGCCTTCAAGCAACTGGACCGCCGCCCGGAGGCAATCGAGGCGTTCCGGCGCGCCGAGCAATCCGCCCCGTTACGGGTCCGGCTCAGCCCCGTTGTTCGTAGCAGTGTCCGCGAACTGCTCGACAAGAGCCATCGGCGGGCGGACGGCGCCGACCTGCGCGGCCTGGCCGAGCGGTGCGGCGTTCTCGCCCCGTCGTAACAGGGTTGCCTACCAGGCAACCCTGGGCCGCCGCGCGGACCCACTCTGGGAACCAGCACGGCATCGACATTCGTCGGGCCGGCGGCCTCCCGGAACCGACGAACCGGGCAACCGAAAGCCGTCGGCGTAGGTGACGTGCGACCCCGTCAGTCCCGCGCATCGAATGGAGAACTGACCATGAATACGACTCAGGCGAATGCGGCCCAGTGGAAGAAGAGCAGCCGCAGCAACGGCAACGGCGGCAACAACTGCGTCGAGGTGGCACTGCTCGACGACGGCGCCGCCGTCCGGCACAGCAAGGACCCGGCCGGCCCGGTGCTCGTCTTCACGAACGCGGAGTGGGCCGCGTTCGTAGGCGGCGCCAAGGACGGCGAGTTCGACATCGACGGCTGATCGCCGATCGGTGTCGCTGACACGATCATGGTGAGGGACCGGCGGCCATCCGGAGGCCGCCGCGTCCCTCACCGCCGCCGGTGACCACCCAGGAGACCGACATGACCTCGGCAGCGCCTGTGCTCTACACCGTCATCTGCGGCGTCAGCAACGCCGCAAGCAGCTACGATTTCATCGCCGACGTCATCAACGACGGCTGGCGGGTGTGCGTGATCACCACCCCGATGGGCGCCCGGTTCGTCGACACGGCACACCTGGCCGACCTCACCGGCCACCCGGTCCGCTCGACGTACAAGAACCCCACCGACCCGGACATCCTCCCCCAGGCCGACGCCTACGTGGTCGCCCCGGCCAGCTTCAACACGGTCAACAAACTGGCCAACGGCATCAGCGACACCCTCGCCGTCGGTGTCGTCTGCGAGGCGATCGGCAACCGGAAGCCGATCATCGTCGCCCCATGGATGAACCGCGCCCTGGCCAGCTACAGCGCGTACGCCCGCAGCATCCGCTGCCTGCAGGCCGACGGGGTCAGGGTGGTGCTCACCGACCAGACCAAACCGGGCGGCTCCCGATACGACTCGGGTGGTTCGTTCCCGTGGACCGACGTGCTCGCCGAGGTCCGCAAAATCCCGGACGACCTCTCCAACTGACGAGAACTCCCCAGACCCGCCGTTTCTTGCGGCAAGTCCCGGCGCATGTTCCAAAAGCTCATATACTATGACAAAGCGGGCTAGCCGCATGTGTTGCGGCGGCCATTCAACGGGTGACGAGAGGGCAGTGCGTGCCAGTTTTCTTGAGTGTCCATGATCGGGATTTGAGATGAAAAAGACGTGGACCAAAAGCACGTATTCTGTCGCGAATAGCGCGTGCGTGGAGGTGGCCGCAGGCGATGACTTCGACACTGTGCTGGTGAGGGACTCGAAGGACCCATCCGGCAAGGTCCTCAGTTTCGACCAGGACACCTGGATGGCATTTATAGAAGACGTCAAGTCCGACCGCCTCGGGCGGGTTTGATTCTCCGTTTGCCAGCACGCAGCGACTGAGCCGCCACGACGCAGAACCCACCTGCGGCAGCCACTGCAGCCAGCGTCGCCAGGCGGCGCCGTCGACTCCGGGCCGGCGGCTCACTGCTGCAGTGGTCATCAACCTTACGCGGCGCACTTGCCGGCAAGATCGCCGGGGAAGTCCGGGCTCTGGCCAGCTCTTCGGAGACAATCGAAATGAATCGGCGGCGCTCTCGCCGGCCACGTGTGCCGATCCAGACGCCTTCGACTCTCGCCCACCAGCGTCTCGATACTTCATGACTAAACATGCCGGCGGTCATTGCACGGAGCTCAACATCATCAATGCCTCCCAATTCCCAAACCGCGAGCCAGTACATCAGCACAAGGTTGAGGTACAATTCCTGCCGAGCGTAGGGACCTAATGCCGTTTTGGCATCGAGCACCTCAAGAAATTCTGGATTGTCCAGGGCAAGCTCGATAAGGTCGCGATGGTGTTCGCGATCCATTTCGGCCAACTCTTGTCGCGCCTGTTGACGTTGAGTGAGCAGGGACGCCACTACGCCGCAGAGAGCAACCGCCGACAAAATTGCCGATGCGCCTCCGTATGCCTGGCCAACGTCGGCGAGCTGCCCCCAGGGTAGATTGTCAGATGAAAGACGGACCATCATCAGTGGCGATATCAAAACCGCGGCTACTGCGGCGAGAAGTCCGCTCGCTATCAGCCATCGCCGTGTTTGCTCACCGTTGAAGACCAAACGGGCTTTCGTGCGCCTGACTGCCATGAGGGCACCTACGATCCACACGGGGGACGAGGGGTCGAGGTCAGCGTGACAACCGTAAGCAACTCATTGACTACACTTCGTCACCGAGCGAATTGGGGTTTGCTGGGCAAGCCACCGGACCTAGCCACCCGCAGACCGTGTAAACGAGGGCCTTACCCACCGCCAGGCCTCCTAGGCGACCCGAGTCTCGGCCGTCCAGCGTCAGAGCCCGACGTTGTGCCGAAGCGGTGCGGAGCTCACCCGCCCGCTACAAGATCCTCGCCGGCTCACCGACCCTCAATCGACATAGATGCGCCAGGATGCGGAGCCGACCACACCGCCACAAGGTCCGCCGCAACTCCGGGCACGCCCACGGCGCAACGAAGAAGATCGCAACTGCCCACGGACGACGGCGGACAAACCGCACAGGATCTACAACGAGGGCTCGCCGCAACCGTCACGCCAGAACGACCAAATGGCCATCCGCGAGAGAGCCCAACCCGGCCCGCGCAACGACAGGCGACGATCTGGGATCACGACCACAGACGGACCTCGGCCGATCATCCGCAGGTCCACAATTTGGATTCCATGCCGCGTCTTGTCCTGCCTGGGCCGTCAAAGGTTGGCCATTGACGACCAAGGCCCACCCTTTGATGACCGACCATTTTCCCTGCTCAAAGCCGCATTGCGCGGCTTGACCTTGAGGGCGACGGACGAGTCGACCTGTACGCCGGATTCTGTGCGCGGCGGCCTCGCGGCCGCCGGCGGCGGTCATCCATCTACGCGTGCCGTTGCCGGCATGCTCCTGCGGCCTACCCGCAGACTTGGGCGAGCAGCCCTCGAATGCCTGCGCCAGCCACCGCCTCGCGGCGGTGGCCTTTCTTGGCCTTGCTCCGGGTGGGGTTTACCAAGCCACCCCGGTCGCCCGGGGTGCTGGTGGGCTCTTACCCCACCGTTTCACCCTTACCGGCACGAGGCCGGCGGTCTTTTCTCTGTGGCACTTTCCCGCGGGTCACCCCGGGTTGCCGTTAGCAACCACCCTGCTCTGTGGAGTCCGGACGTTCCTCGGCGATGCTCTCGGGAGAACACCAACGCGACCGCCCGGTCGACTCGTCCGTCGCGAGACCATCCTACTGGCGTCCCGGGGGCGCTCGGGCGGCGGACCAACAAGCGACAGGGCCTGCGGCGCCCCGTAGATTCTTCGGCATCATGGATCTCGCCCATATCGTGTTGCTGGTTGCTGCCGGGCTGGCGGCGGGGGTGGTCAACGCGATCGCTGGGGGCGGTTCGCTGATCACGTTTCCCAGCCTGATCGCCGTCGGGTTGCCGTCGGTGGATGCCAACGTCACCAATTCGACCGCGGTCTTTCCCGGTTACGTTTCCAGCGTCGTCGGGAGCCGGGCCGATCTTGCCGGGCAGGGGCGGCGGTTGCGGGCCGTCGTGCCGACCAGCCTGCTCGGGGCCGTTTTCGGCTGCCTGTTGCTGCTTGGCACACCGGCCCGGGCGTTCGAGGTCATTGTGCCGTTCCTTGTGCTCGGTGCCGCCGCGATCCTCTTCTTCCAGGACCGGCTGCGGGCCCTGATCAACCGGGCGACCGACAAACCAGCCAGCCAGGCGGCCGACAAACCAGCCGGCAGCGCAACCGGCAAGAGAGCCGGCAGCACGACCAAGGAGAAGGCCGGCGTCAGCAACCTGACCCTGCACATCGTCGTCTTCGTCGGGGCGATCTACGGCGGCTACTTCGGCGCCGCGCTCGGGGTCATGTACGTAGCCGCCTTCGCGCTCGTTCTCGACGAGACGCTCAATCGCATCAACGCGCTCAAGAATGTGCTTTCCGCCTGCGTCGGGCTGACCACCGTGGTGGTCTTCGGGTTTCTCGCGCCGGTGCATTGGGGGGCCGTGCTCGCGGTTGCCCCGGCCACGGTCGTTGGTGGGTATGTGGGTGCGCGGCTTGCCCGGCGCCTGCCCGCGCGGGTGCTCAAGGTTCTCATCGTCACCTTTGGGGCGGTTGTCGGGCTCATCCTGTTGTGGCGGGCCTTCGGGTGACGTGCTTCCGGCGTACCGTCAGGAATCCTTCAGAAACCAGCGGCTAAATTCAGCAGAACCATGGCGACCGGGGACGGACAGATGGCGGACGACGACTCGGCTCTCGGGGTCATCGAGACCCAGGTGGCCATGCTGATGCGGCTGGGTGAGGCGACCCGCCGTTCCTCGCCGCGCCCGCATCGGGCGCTCGACCGGGCCGCGTACGTGATTTTGCGCTTCCTGCAGGAGGCCGGCCCGCAGAATGTCTCCGCCGTGGCCACCCGGCTCAATTTGGACGGTTCGACCGTGACCCGGCAGGTCAGCGCCCTGGACCGGGACGGCCTCGTGGTGCGTACCCCCGATCCGCAGGACGGCCGCGGCAGTGTCGTCGCCGCCAGCGAGCGCGGTCTCGCGCAGGTCGATGCCGTGAGCAAGGCCCGCCGTGAGATCTACGCCGAGGTGCTGCACGACTGGTCGGCCCAGGAGCGCCGGCAACTCGCGGGCACCCTGCAGCGGCTCACCCAGGACATGGACGCCTATCTGAAAGGCCGCGGCCCCGGATAAGGATGCGAAGACCGCGGCCCCGGATAGGACATCCGGGGCCGCGGTACCGAGGGGCGGTCGGTCAGGTCGAGGAGGCGAGGGTGTCCGGGGTCTGGCGGGCCTGCTCCAGCCGCGGGTCGCCCTCGTCGGCGAAGTAGTCGTCCGGCTCGGTGCCGTCGACGCCCTCGGGCGTTTTCATCGCCCGCAGGATCAGTGTCACGACCACCGCGACCAGCAGGTTGAGTGCGACCGCCACGAAGCCGACGTAGATCGTCTTTGGGGTGTCGAAGCCGAACTTCTCCAGCGGGAACGCCGAGCCGCCGAAGTGGGCGCGCTTCGTCGCCGCGTTCGGGATCTGGTAGAGCATCCACAGGCCCAGGCCCATGCCGGCCGCCCAGCCCGCGATCAGGCCGCCGCGGTGCAGCCACCGGGTGTACAGGCCGATGGCCACCGCGGGTGCGGTCTGCAGGATGATGATGCCGCCGATGAGCTGCAGGTCGATGGAGAACTGCGGGTCCAGGAAGATGATGAAGGCGACCGCGCCGACCTTCACCACCAGCGAGGCGATCTTGGCGACGCCGGCCTCCTGGGCGTGCGTGGCGTCCTTGCGGATGTATTCCTTGTAGATGTTGCGGGTGAACAGGTTCGCCGCCGCGATCGACATGATCGCCGCCGGGACCAGGGCGCCGATGCCGATGGCCGCGAACGCGACGCCCGCGAACCAGGACGGGAACTGCTGATCGAACAGGAGCGGCACCACCGTGTTGCTGTCGACGCTGCCCTGCGTGGCGCCGGGCAGCGGCTTCACTCCGGCCGAGATGGCCATGTAGCCGAGCAGGGCGATCAGGCCGAGCAGCAAACTGTACGCGGGCAGCGCCGACATGTTCCGCTTGATGACGTTGCGGTTCTTGCTGGCCAGCACGCCGGTGATGCTGTGTGGGTAGAGGAAGAGCGCAAGCGCCGAGCCCAGCGCCAGGGTGACGTACTGAAGCTGGTTGTTGGCGTTGAGGGTGAGGCCGTCGTTGGGGGCTGGTGAGGCCTGAAACTTCGCGGCGGCGTCGTCGAAGATCGAACCCCAACCGCCCAATTTGTACGGCAGATAGAGCACCGCCACCAGGATCACGATGTAGATCAGCGTGTCCTTGACGAACGCGATCAGCGCCGGCGCCCGCAGCCCGGACTGATACGTGTACGCCGCCAGGATCGCGAAGGCCACGATGATCGGCGCGTGCCGGGCGAGCGCGCTGTCGCCGGTCACGCCCATCGTCTTGAGCACCGCCTCGATGCCGACCAGTTGCAGCGCGATGTAGGGCATGGTCGCGACGATGCCGGTGATCGCGATCAGCAGCGCGAGCAGCGGCGAGTCGAAGCGGGTCCGGACGAAGTCGGCCGGGGTCACGAAGCCGTGCCGGTGCGACACCGACCAGAGCCTGATCAGGATGAGGAAGAACAGCGGGTAGATGACCACCGTGTACGGCACCGCGAAGAAGCCCGCCGCGCCGGCCCCGAAGATCAGGGCGGGGACCGCGACGAACGTGTACGCGGTGTAGAGGTCGCCGCCGATCAGGAACCAGGTGACCCAGCCGCCGAAGCTGCGCCCGCCGAGCCCCCACTCGTCGAGGTGCGCCATGTCCTTGGGCGCCCGCCACCGGGCCGCCACGAAGCCCATCGCGCTGACCAGCAGGAACAGCAGCGTGAAGACGACGATCTCGGTGATGTGCTCACTCATCCGATGCCTCCGACGAAGACGAAGACGACGAGGACGAGGACGAGGACGCCGAAGGAGACGGCGGCCGCCGGGTCATGCGATACACGGTCGACGTCGTGGCGACGCCGACGAGGATGAACGAGAGCTGCAGCCAGTAGAACGCCGGAAAGCCCCACAACCGCGGGCTGTCGAAGTTGTACAGCGGGGTGATCAGCGGGAGCACGATCGGGATGACCAGCAGCCAGTTCCACGGGCTGCGGTCGCTGCGCGGTGTGGACATACGCGGACCTCCTCATCGGATCGCAGACGAGGCGGTGACCGTGGTCACGGCCGTCGCCGCAGGTTACCGAGAGGTTTCGACCGAGATGTGCCAGGTCGTGATCGGGTTGCGCCGAACGGCCGGGGCGCTGCGCCGAACGGCGCAGCACCCCGGCCCGCGAAAGCTACCGCCAGGGGGTCCGGAGACCTGCCGAGATGGTACGGGTGAGCGACGCCCGCTCGTCGTCGCCGTCGAGCGACCACATCATCGCGCCGCCGAGCCCCTCGGCGCGGATGTACGCCGTCTTCTGCAGGATCTGTGCGGGGTCGTCGTAGGTCCAGAAGGTCGTGCCGTCGGAGAGCCACGAGTGCCCGGAACGCCAGTCCCGGTGCAGCTGATAGCCCTGCTTCGGCAGGTTCTTCAGCACCTTGTAGTCCTCGGTGCCCACCGCGAAGGTGCCGGGCGCGCCGCCGGTGGCCGCCGAGAAGAGGCCGCCGGTGGTGCCGGTCCAGCCCTGGCCGTAGTACGGGATGCCCAGCACGAGCTTGCGGCCCGGCGCCCCGCGGTCCCGCCACGTGTCGATGGCGACCTCGACGGAGAAGTCGGGGTTGTCGGGCGCACCGCGCGGGACCCGCAGGGCCGACTGCTGGTTGGTCCTGGCCTCCCACGAGCCGTGGAAGTCGTAGCCCTGCACGGTGCCGAAGTCGAGGTACTTGAAGATCTTCTTCGTCTGGAAGCCGGCATCGATCTTGGCCGGGGCGGCCGGCAGGAACGCGGTGAGGTCGTAGTGCTTACGGTTCTTGCGGCCCAGCGCGTCGAGTTGCTTGCGGAACTCGGCGGTCAGCAGGGTGAAGTTCGGCTTGTCCTCGGGCCGGATCACGTTGCCGTCGTTGCCGGCGGAGCCGGGCCACTCCCAGTCGAGGTCGATGCCGTCGAAGATGCCGGCGGCGACGCCCGCGGACAGCCCGGGCAGGTTGCCCTTGAGCCACAGGTCCACGCAGGAGCCGACCAGCTTCTTGCGGGAGGCGTCGGTCAGGGCGGCGTCGGAGAAGGTCGCCGACCCGGTCCAGCCGCCCAGCGAGATCAGCACCCGCAGCTTCGGGTTCTTCCGCTTGAGCTCGGCGAGCTGGTTGAGGTTGCCGGCGATCGGCTGGCCGGCCACGTCGGCGACGCCGTCGACGCTGAGCGCGTCGGTGAACGGCACTCCCCAGTCGGCCCAGGGGTCGGCCGAGTCGCAGACGCCGGCCGCGGTGACCGGGCCGAAGGCGTAGTTGAGGTGGGTCAGCCCGGCGGCGGCGCCGGACTGCTGGACCTTGGCGAGCTGGAAGTCGCGGCCGTAGATCCCCCACTGGGTGAAGTATCCGACCTTGACGTACGACTTCTGCTGGTGTGCCTGTGCGGCCGTGGGTGCGGCGGTGACGCCGACCAGTACGGCGGCGCCGACGGCCAGCAGACGACGGGATATTCCGCGCATGAGCCCTCCAGGGGCGGACGGAGGCTGTCGAGAGGAATCGTGAAGAAACTTTCCTATTCGAGGAAGCTAAACGTCCGCACCCGGCGGGTCAATACCTCAGCGCAGGTGGGCCGTCTCGTTCACCGAGCGGACCGCGATGCCGCCGTCGGGCCACATATCCATGGTGGAGACGCCGGCCGCGTCCAGAAACAGCCGGTGCAGGAAGGCGTCACCCGCGGCCAGCGCGTCGCGCAGGATCAGCTTGATCGGCGAGACGTGTGAGACCACGACCACGGTGCCCGACGGGTACGCCGACTGCAGGGTCGCCAGCGCGCCGCGTACCCGTTTGGCCACGGTCTGGAAAGACTCCCCGCCCGGCGGGGCGACGCTGGTCGAATCCAGCCAGCGGTCCAGCTCGGCGGGCGAGCGCTCGCGGACCTCCGCGAACGTCAGGCCCTCCCAGTCGCCGAAGTCGCACTCGATCAGTTCCGGCATCACGGTGACCGTGACGTTGCCCAGCTCGGCGGCGATCAGCTCCGCGGTGCGCGTACACCGGCTCAAGGGTGAGGAAACGACGGCCGTGACGTCGCGGGAAATGCCCGCCACCCGCCCGGCCGCGGCCATCGCCTGGGCCTCGCCCTGCTCCGAGAGCGGGACATCGCCGCGCCCGGAGTAGCGGCCCTGCACGGTCAGCGCGGTCTCGCCGTGCCGGACCAGGATGAGCCGGGTCGCGGTGTCCAGCGACGGCGGCGCCCAGTTCTTCGGGGCCTTGGCCTCGGTCGGGGAGGCGAAGGCCGGGGTGTCCGAGGGGACCCGCTTGCCGGCGGCCTCGTCCATCGCGCGGTTGGCCAGCGCGTCGGCCAGCTTGTTGCGCTCGCGCGGGATCCAGTCGAAGGTCACCGCCGCGAAGCCGGCCACGAGCTTGGCCGCCTCGGCGGCCAGCGGGCGCAGGCCCGGGTTCTTGATCTGCCACCGGCCGGACATCTGCTCGATGACCAGCTTGGAGTCCATCCGCACGTCGACCCGGGCGGCACCCAGCTCGGCGGCGGCGCGCAGGCCGGCGATCAGGCCGGAATACTCGGCGACGTTGTTGGTCGTGACGCCCAGCGCGGCATACCGCTCCAGCAGCACCTCGCCGGCACCCTCGGACAGCACGACGGCGCCGTAGCCGGCCGGGCCGGGATTGCCCCGGGACCCGCCGTCGGCCTCGACGGTGACCCGCAGCTCGGTGCTCATAGGCCGGATTCCGCGGTGCGGACCATGATCCGGCGGCATTCCTCGCAGCGGACGACCTCGTCGGCGGGCGCGGACTTCACCCGGTTCAGGTCGGCGCCGTACAGCTCGATGCGGCAGCCGCCGCAGCGGCCGGCGCGCAGCAGCGCGGCGCCCAGGCCCGAATCCTGGCGGATCTTGTCGTAGAGAGTGACCAGGTCGGACGGCAGGTCGGCGGCGAGCGGCGCCCGCGACTGCGTCTTGAACTCCCGCTCCTTGGTGATCTCGTCGGTCGCCGCGTCGCGCCGGGCCTCGGCCGCGGAGCGCCGCCCGCCCGCCTCGGTGAGCTTCTTCTTCACATCGTTGAGTGCCTGCTCGGCGCCCTCCCGCTGCTCCATCAGCTCCAGCTCGGCGTCCTCCAGCTCGGACTGGCGGCGGTTCAGCGTGGTCAGTTCGTGCTGCAGGCCCTCGATCTCGCGCAGCGCGCCGCCGGCGTTCAGCCGGGCCTCGTCGCGGCTCTTGCGGGTGCGGACCTGCTCGATGTCCTTCTCGAAGCGGGCGATGTCGCGGTCGAGGTCGTCGACGGCCACCTGGGCACGGACCCGCTCGTCCTCCAGCGCGGACAGCTCGCGGGAGATCGTGGCGATCTCCGCCAGCTCCGGCAGGGACTTGAGGCGGTGGGCGAGCTGCGCCAGGGCGATGTCGACGGCCTGCAGATCGAGGAGTCGGCGCTGGTCTTTCGGGGCGGCCTTCACGGCAGGTACTCCTTATTTTCCGCTGACCGCGTGCACGGTCCAGGGGTCGGTGTCGAGGTCGGACACGAGGGCCGTGACCGGGAACTGGGCGCGCAGCCAGCCTGCGAGGTCGTCGAGCCAGGGGCGTTCGGTGGCCCAGTGCGCGACGTCGAGCAGCGCCGGGCCGTCGGCGGCGAGATTCTCACTGACGGGATGGTGCCGCAGGTCCGCGCAGAGGTACGCGTCCACTCCCGCGGCGGCGGCCGCGGCCAGGAACGAGTCGCCCGCGCCGCCCAGGACCGCCAGGGTACGGATCAGCCGCCCGGGGTCACCGGCCGCACGCACCCCGCCCGCGGTGGCCGGCAGCCGCCGCGCCGCGAAGGAGGCGAGCTCGGCCAGGGTCATCGGGGCGGCCAGGTCGCCGATCCGGCCGAAGCCCCGGCCGGCACCCGCCGCCGGGCTGCCCGGCGCCGCCGGGACCAGCGGGCGCGGGTTGACCAGGTCCAGGCGGGCGGCCAGGGAGTCCGCGACCCCCGGGTTGGCGACGTCGGCGTTGGTATGGGCCGTGTAGACGGCGACACCGGCCTTGATCAGGCGATGCACGAGGCGGCCCTTGGAGGTCGCCGGGGAGAGCGAGGAGACGCCCCTGAGCAGCAACGGGTGGTTCGCGACGATCAGGTTGGCGCCGACGGCGACCGCCTCCTCGACGGTTGCGGCCACGCAGTCCACCACGCAGAGGATGCGTCGCACCGGGGTGTCGAACTCGCCGAGGACCAGGCCGACCCGGTCCCATTGCTCGGCCCAGGCATGCGGAAAACGGGCGTCGAGGGCGCCCACCACGTCACGGACAGTCGGCGGAGCAAGGGCAGTGTCGGTCACGGCCGCCAACTCTACCCAGCTTTATTGGCGGGCTCCGGGCTCGACTCGGTTGTCCGTCTGGAAACGGGTGTGCAGGGCCTGCAGCGCTCGCCGCCACGGGAACTGGCTCCGGAAACGATCGTTCTGTCCCGGTCCGCCGAGACGGACGACGTCGTCGCCGTAAAGCACCTGAACGCCCCACTTGCGTAGTCTGGCCATGCTCTCGTGCAAGGTGGGGTGCAGAGCCATGACCTTGTTCGTATACGGCACCACCACGGTCGGGGTGCCGAAGCCGTACCCCTCGACCAGCAGCCCCAGCACCAGGGTGTCGGTGATGCCGGCGGACCACTTGTTGATGGTGTTGACCGTGGCCGGGGCGACGATCATCGCGTCGGCCGGCGGCAGCAGATCATCGTCGCCGGGGTTCTTGTAGTAGCTGCGGACGGCGTGCCCGGTCTGGGCCTGCAGCGCGGCGGCGTCGACGAACTTGCGCCCGTCCGGGGTGGTGATCACACAGACCTCCCAGCCCTCACGCTGCGCCAGGTCGACGAGGATGCCGACGTCGCGGGCGATGGGCGAGCCGCACACGAGGATGTACAGCACGCCGGGTGAGGTGTCGACGCTCATCACCCGAGAACCCACCTCATACGCCGACTCCCATCTGCTCTGCCAGCTCCGCGATCGGCGCCGGCGGTGTGCCCCGGGTGCGTCGCAGCACGTCGGAGATGACCTCGTGGGCGAGCGGCCGGCAGCGGATCTCCGAGGGGGCGAGCCGATCGCCCTCCAGCAGCATCTCGCTGGCCTTCTCCACGTCGCCGACCTGCGTGTAGCCCCGGGCGATGTCCAGGTAGTGGTGGGCGCGGCGCTCCGGCAACATCGCGGCGAAATGCTCCTGGTTGATCCGGTTGTGCGTCTCGATCGCCTTGCCGCCGTCGCCGAGCTCGACCGCGGCGGCGGCCCGGTGCAGCTCCACGTTGGTCGGCCCGAAGGACGTCCAGTAGTAGTTGTAGTCACCGCCGAGCGCGCCGGCCGCCTGCTCGGCGCCGCACACCAGGTCGCGGACCGTGGCGCTGTCGCCGATCCGGGCGGCGGCCATGGCGCCGGTGAGCAGCAGCAGGCCGTAGACGGAGAGCCGCTCCGGGGTGGCCGCCTCGGGCGTCAACGGCGCGAGCCGGTTGGCGATGTTGACGTTGACCTCGAGGGCCGAGCGGACCCGGCCGAGCGACAGCAAGGCCATGCCGACCCGGTGACTCGCCATCCCGGCGAGCAGCTGGTCGCCGGCGCGCTGCGAGACCGCGATCGAGCGGTCCGCGGCCAGCCAGGACAGCTCGTGCTCGCCGACCTTGCGCAGCGCCGACGAGGCGATCTGGTAGACCTGCCCGAGCAGGTGGGCAGCCGCACGGGCGTCCTCGCCGCTGGCGTTGGCGCTGTCCGCCGCCTGGGCGTCGCGCAGCAGCTGGGGAAGTTTGCGGGCGAGGACGCCGTACTTGGCGTGCTGGTAGGTCAGCCAGGCGTGACTCACCGCCTTGTGCATCTCGATCAGCGGCGGTGCCACCGGCACGGGGTTGAAGAACGCGCTCATCTGGTCGTACCGCTCCAGCGCCGCGCGGATCTCCTCGACCTCGACCTGGTCTATGCAGTTCTGCGTCTCCGGCTTGCGCTCGACGTCCTTGCCCAGCAGCAGCTGGACGTCGATCTGCAGGACGTCGGCGATCTCATAGACGACGGAGAACTTGTCGAGCCGACGGACGCCCCGTTCCACTTTGTCGACCCAGCTCTTCGACTTGCCCAACCTGTCGGCGAAGACCTGCTGGGACATCTTGCGGCGACCGCGCCAGTATGCGACTCGGCGGCCGATCGGCAGCTCGTCCACGGTGCCTCCCCCACTCATCCGGCGACCCCCGCCGGTGAGCATTTCGGTGTATCAGCCGCAGTGTGGACCTCACTCCTCAGTGCGGGTCGCACAAGCTGTGTGATCGTCTGCTCACCGATGCTCGATAGTTTCTCATGCAAGTTGCAAAACGTGATCTGCCCGAACAAACGAGGCGTGTCGAGCTTGGTAACGGCCGTCGCACCTGCTAAAGCGGCCACAAGTGCCGGATCGGGGGTATTCCGACCATGCAGTGGAACAACCGCTGGCCGATCGGCCCACGGGATTTCCTGGATCGGCTGCGGCTGCGGCGGGCCGCCCTGCGGTACGCCGCCAGAGGCTGGGCCGTGACACCGGGCGCCTACCTGGCCGGCCACCGCTTCGCCTGCGGCCGGCCCGGCTGCCCGATCATGGGCTGCCATCCGGCCATCGAGTCCTGGGAGGACGATTCCAGCACCGACCCGGTGCGGGTGGCGCGCTGGTGGCGCCGCCGGCCGTACACGGTGCTGCTGGCCACCGGCTGGAATTTCGACGTGCTGGAGGTGCCCGCCGCCGTCGGCCTGCGGGTGCTGGGCGCGGTGCGCCTGCACACCGGCGTGCTCGGACCGGCCAGCGGAGACGCGCACGGTCCGGTTGGGGTGACGCCGTCCGGACGCTGGATGTTCCTGGTGCGGCCGGGGGCGGACCTGCGGCCGGAGCTCGGGTCCTGCCTGGACGTGCTGCGGCACGGTCGCGGCTCGTGGATCCCGGCCGCGCCCAGCCGTACGCCCGAGGGCCCGGTCCGCTGGGCCGTCTCCCCGGAGCAGACCGGCTGGCACCTGCCCGAGTCGGCGGTCGTGCAGGCGATGCTGCTGGACGCGCTGGAAACGCTCGGTCGCCGGCCGCAGCCCGCGGTCACGGTGAGTGTCCCCCGGCAGATGTCCACCGCCCGCCGGGCCGCCTGACCGGGCGCCGCCGGACGCCGAGAACCAGCCACCGCCCGGATCGTTGATCCTCTTAGCGCTCATGTCAGGTGACAACCTATTTGCCTACCTTGCGGTAGCGAGTCACCCGAATGGGTGATTGCCTGGTCAGGCCCCCTGGGCTCCAAATCCGGCGCTATGCGGACCACCGGTTCGCCACGGACCTTTAAGGTATCCACATGGGGCACTCACCCGACTCCGTGGACTGGGCCGAGTACGGTCCCGACCTGATCGCCGACGCCGAGACCAACGCCCCGATGGTGAACCGGGCGCTCAGCTGGCTGGCGCGGCGCGCACCGCAGGCCGGTCTGATCCTCGACGTGGGCAGCGGGCCCGGGGTCGCTGCCTGCCGGTTCGCCCAGTTGCTGCCCGGCGCGACCGTGGTGGCCGCGGACGGCGCCGCGCCGCTGCTGGCGCTGGCCCGCGACCGGGCGGAGCGGCTCGGCGTGGGCGACCAGATCACCACCCGGGAGGTACGGCTGCCGGAGGGCGTCGCCAGCCTGCCCAGGGCCGACCTGATCTGGGTCAGCGGCGTTGCGCACCATCTGCCAGATCCGGCGGCGGGGATCCGGGCGTTCGGTGACCTGCTCCGGCCCGGCGGCGTGCTCGCGCTGCGCGAGGGCGGCCTGCCGCTGCAATATCTGCCGGCGGCCGCGGACGACGGACTGACCGCCCGGGTCAACGCGGTGGACCACGAGCTGTCCCACGATCACGCGCACCCGATGGGCGCCATCGTGGCGCCGCGCTCCTGGCCGGAGCTGCTCGCGGAGGCCGGGCTGACCGGGGTGCGAAGCCGCAGCTTCCTGCTGGACCTGCCCGCGCCGCTGGCCGACGCGGCCCGCCGCCACCTGGCCCGCACCCTGCACCGCACCCGGGAGTTGCTCGCGAAGCACCTGACCGCCGACGACGTCGACCGGCTGGACATCCTCACCGATCCGGAGCACCCGGAGAGCGTGCTGCGCCGCCGCGACGTCTTCATGCTGCGCGCGACGACGATCCACACCGCGGTCCGCACCCGCGGCCTCTGACGTCTCTGCTTCATCTCAGTGGGTGGAGCGGGCCCGGACGTGCATGCGCTCGCCCTGGCGGCCGAAGATGCTCAGAAACTCGACGGATTCGCCGTTGGCGCTGCCGAACCAGTGCGGCACCCGGGTGTCGAACTCGGCCGCCTCACCCTCGGGTAGGACCAGATCGTGCTCGCCGAGGACCAGGCGCAGCCGGCCGTGCAGGACATACAGCCACTCGTACCCCTCATGGGTCTTCGGGTCCGGCTCGGCCGGCGGGCCGGCGGCGATGATGTGCTTGAAGGCCTGCAGGCCGGTGGCCTGGCGGCTCAGCGGCAGGATGGTCTGACCGCTGCGGTGCCGCAGCGGGCGGGCGTAGATCCGCGGATCGCCGGTGGGCGGGGCGCCGACCAGCTCGTCCAGCGGCACCCGGTAGGCCCGGGCCAGCGGCAGCAGCAGCTCCAGGGTGGCGCGCCGCTGCCCGGACTCGAGCCGGGAAAGGGTGCTCACCGAGATCCCGGTGATCTCCGAGAGCACCGCGAGCGTGGTGCCTTGCTCCTGCCGCAGCGCCCGTAATCGGGGCCCGACCGCGGCCAGCACGTCCTCGTTTGCCGTCATGGCAACAAAGCTTGCCACTTTCCGCACCTGGGGGCGACCGTCATGACATGACCTATGACGTGATCGTGATCGGCGGCGGACCCGCCGGACTGAGCGGCGCGGTGGCCCTGAGCCGCGCGCTGCGCTCGGTGCTGGTGATCGACGCGGGCGAGCCCCGCAACGCGCCCGCCGACGGCATCCACAACTTCCTGACCCGCGACAACATCGCGCCGGCCGACTTCCGGGCGGCCGGCCAGACCGAGGTACGGCACTACGGCGGCGAGATCATCGCGGGCCGGGTGACCGGTGCCGGCCGCGACGGCGACCTGCTGACCGTGCAACTGGCCGACGGACCCTCGTACGCCGCCCGGCGCCTGCTGGTCACCACCGGGCTGACCGACGAGCTGCCGGACGTGCCCGGCCTGCGCGAACACTGGGGCCACGCCGTGGTGCACTGCCCGTACTGCCACGGTTTCGAGGTGCGCGGCCGGGCCATCGGCATCCTCGGCTCCTCGCCGATGTCCCTGCACCAGGCGCTGATGTGGCGGCAGTGGAGCGACGACATCACGCTGTTCCTGCACACCGCGCCCGAACCGGACGCGGAGCAGACCCGGCAATTCGCCGCGCGCGGCATCACCGTGGTGACCGAAAAGGTCGCCGAGGTGACGGCCAAGAACGGCAAGCTGACCGGCGTACGGCTGACCGACGGCACCGTGGTCGCCCGCGACACCCTGGTCGTGGCCCCGCGCTTCGTGGCGAACGCGGAACCGCTGCCGTCCCTGGGGCTGACCGCGACCGACAACGACTTCGGCAGCGCGGTGGCGGCCGAGCCCACCGGGCGCACGGCCGTGCCCGGGGTCTGGGTGGCCGGCAACGTCAGCGATCAGATGGCCCAGGTGATCAGCGCGGCCGCGGCCGGGCTGAACGTGGCCGCCCAGCTCAACGCGGATCTGATCATGGAGGACACCGCCCGGGCGGTAGCGGCCCTCGGATAGCCGGCAGCAGAGTGGGCTTCAGCGGTCGGCGGCCAGCTCTCGGTAGGCGGTGATCACCGCTGCCGTGCGTTCGGCCAGTTCGGGGCCGGCCTCGGTCTGGGGTGGGCCGGCCGCCGTCAGGCGGGAGATGGCCAGTTCCGCTTGCCGGGCGGTTTCGCCGATGCCCTGCTCGCGGATGAGATTCTCGCCCGCCAGCGCGGCGGCGTTGATGCTCGCCAGGATGCGGTTGGCCGCCGCGGCGGTGGACCGCCAGAGCGCCTCGGCCTTCAGCCGCTGCTCGGCCAGGGCCTGCACGGCCGGGCTGTCCGCCGGCAGGTCGTGCCGCGTGGCCTGGGCGAGCTCGTCGCGCAGCCGGCGGATCTGCTGACGGCGGCCCATGATCCCGGCGAGCTCCGCCAGGGCCGCGGACAGGCTGCGGTCGGCGTCGTCCGGGTCGATCATGTGTCGCAGCGCGGGCCAGGTGCGCCGCACGCGCTTGGCCACGACGAAGGCGCGCTCGAAGGCAAACCGTTCCTCGACGGCGTGCAGCACCTGCGAACCCTCGCCCTTGGGCAGGGCGATGACCCCGGCCCGGGCGGCGCGTGCCTGCTCAACCGCGACGAAGGCGACGAGCGCGATCGAACCACTCGCTGCCGCCCACCAGGCGACGCCGAGCGCGCTCAGCACCGCCGAGAGCACGACCAGCGCGAGGGTGAGTTGCGACGCGAACCGGATCCGGTCCTCGCGGCTGCGCCCGCTGGATGGAACCGGCACGACCTCGGTGACGGATCCGCAGCGGGACCGCTTGGCCCGGCCGGTGCGCATCTTGAGCGGAAGCGGCGACACGACGATCTTCTCCGCGTCGATGCCGACGTGCAGACCCTTGGGCCCCGGTGCCATCACGGTGCGCCCCTTCCGTCTGCGGGTAGCTGAGCGGGCCCGAGCGCCGAGGGGGTGCACCCGGGCCCGCTCACTAGCGGAGCCGTCCGCCAGTGCCTGAAGGAATCGGGTAGCCGCCGCCCTACTTGAGCCCGCCCCGGGTGCAGGGCGGGTGCATCCCTCCCGGGCACGCCCGCCCCTCCCCGGCACGCCCGCCCTTCCCGGGCATGCTCACGCCGCCTCGGAGATCACCTCCGTTTCCTCGCCGGAACCACTGTCCGTTCTCGCGGTGACCGGCACGCCGTCCGGGGTGATGAGGCCGAGGTGTTCCAGCCGGGCGGTGATGCCGCCGCGGCTGCGGCCGAACTCCTCCATCAGCGCCGTCCGGCCCGCGCCGGCCCGGTGCCGCGCCGCCAGCCGTTCGTCGTCCTCGGCCGACCAGCGAACGCCCTGGTTGCGATGGCGCTTCGGCGGCAGCCCCGGCAGGGTCGACGGTGCCGTCGAGGTCAGACGCTGGCGGCGCAGCGCTGCCAGGCCGGCCAGCGTCGAGGTCAGCGCGTCCGCCACCGGGGCCAGGTCGGTGGGCGACATCCCTCCGCTGATCTCGCTCACCACCTCGCCCGAGGCGTTCCAGCCGACCAGGGAGAGGCCGATGCGGTCGTCGCCCGTGCCGGACGCGGTGAGCTGGTAGACGTGCGGGCCGACGGTCAGATGCCGCTCGACGCTGAGGTGCGGGCGGCGGTCGGTTTCGGGAAGGTACTCGTTGTCATCCATGCCGCGACGCTACGACCGGCCACCGACATTTTTCGGCGCGGCATGGCGCGCGGTGAGACCGGCGTGGCGTCCCGGAACCCGCCATGAGCGCGGCAAGAAATGGGCGCGACCGTCCGTTCAGGACCGGAAGCTCACAGCAGGCGGTTGCGGAGGATCGGCACACCGGGACCGTCGAGCTCCGTCAGGACCACGCCGCGGCCCGTCATCGCCAACATCAGCGCCTCCGCCGGGCCGGTCACCAGCGGCCCCGCCCCCGAGGACCACCCCAGATCCGCCGCCTCGAAGCGCAGACCCGCCAGCCGTCTCTTCGGAGCGAAGCCGATCGCCCGCCCACCGACCAGGAAGTCCAGCGACATCCGCAGCCGCTCCGGCCGCAGCCCGTGCGGCAGGCCCAGCGGCCTCCGCATGTCCTGCCCGTGCACCTGCAGGTCGGTCAGCTGCCCCGGATAGCCGACGATCGGCGGCCGGAACGGGTTGTCCGCGTTGTCGCGCAGGCCCTGGGCCAGCTCGGCCGGCGACCGCTCGGCCATCAGGGCCGCGAGCCGCGCGTTCGCTTTGTGGATGTTGAAGCCGCTGCGGGCGATCAGCGGCAGCACCGGCGTGGCCGGCTTGCCGATCGCCGCCAGCAGGTGACCAGCCACCTGCTTGACCGTCCATTCACCACACAGGCTCGGGGTCTCCAACTGCGCCGGGGTCAGCGAATCCACCAGATCAGCGACTCGGCGTCGCTCGTCGGCGATCGCGGGCTGGATATCCACAGGCACAGGTTAACGCCGCCACGAGCATGGTCGTGGCCCGTACTCTGGCCGGCGTGACGACCGGCTGGAGTCGCAGCGCTGCGCAGCGGCGATCGCGATCCGGCCCGTCAGTCATGGCACCACGACGAGCCTGCTGCCCCGCAGATCGGTGCGTTGCCAGGCGGTTTCGATGTCGCTCAGTGGAACTCTCACCACGTCGAACGTCAGCTCGCCGGACTGTGTCCAGCTCACGATCTGCCCGTACATCTGGTGCATGGTCTCCGGGTTGAGCCCCTTGGCCGCACCGCAGATCTCGACCCCAGAGGTGCGCAGGCTCTCCGCAGCGACAACGAGCGAGCCGCCGGCCGACTCACCGATCTGGATCAGCCGGGTCGGCTTCGCGAACGCGAACGACTCCGGGACCAGCGATCGCAGCAGGATCTCGGTGGGCCGCCCCCAGAGGAAGTCCACCACGACGTCGTAGCCATCCCCCCTGGCGTCGAGGTATGCCCGCGCCAACGCTTCGTCCGAGACGGCGGTGTTGATGACCGCATCGGCGCCGAGGGCACGCACCTCACGCAACTGCCCGTCGTCGCGGCCGGACGCGACGATCCGTCCGGCGCCGAGCAGCCGGGCCACCTTCACCGCGAGCCGCCCGGCGACTCCGGTGGCGCCCTGCACGAACACCGTCTCGCCCGGCACGAAGCCGGCGGCGGTCTTGATGGACATGCCGGTGATGGCCGTGCCCAGCACGGTCGCGATCGCCGGATCGATACTCTCCGCGATCGGCAGGTAGGCGCCTTTCGGCACCACGGTCTTCTCGGCGAGCGCGCCGTAGGGTGGGCGCGGGTTGCCGAACCCGACGATGGTGCCGTCCGGCAGTGCGCCGATGCCGTCGAAGGCGGGGATCGCCGGCAACTGGGCGAGGTACTGCTGGCTCGCGTAGTGCGTGCCGGCCGCGATGCGCTTGTCGACGTTTTCGACGGCGACCGCCTTCACGTCGATGACCACCTCATCGTCGCCGGGCACGGGATCCGGAAAGTCCTCATAGCGAGGGATGCCGCCCATCTCGTGCAACACCGCCGCCTTCATCACAGCTCCCGACCGAAGAACGCCGCGATCCGGCGCTGCCAGGCCACCATGACCCGGGGCGGACGGGCGGGCGAGTGGTTCCAGCGGTGGTTCAGCGAGGGTTGCGGGGCGACGGCGCGGCGCGCCCCGTCCTGGTGTCCGGCCGGCCGCTCGGCGTGAGCGGAAACCCCGGGAATGCGGTGCGTCGCCCGGTGTAGCAGGCCGCGGAACGAACGCTCATCTGTCATCTCATCTCCCCTTCTTGTCTTCTCTCTATCAGCGATAGAGAGACTCGAACTCTACCACTGATAGAGTGCTAGCGGAGGTACCGAATTTTGACGCTGAACCGAGAGCGGATCGTCGCCGAGGCCGTCGCCCTGCTGGACGCCGAAGGTCTCGATGGCGTGACGACACGCAAACTCGCCGCGCGGCTAGGCGTGCAGTCGCCGACCCTTTACTGGCACGTGCCCAACAAGGCGGCCCTGGTCACCGCGATCGCCGAGGCGATCCTCGGCCAGGAGTTCGGTGACATGTCGCCGCCCGGGCCGGATGAACGCTGGCAGGACTGGCTGATCGGCCTCGCCGAGCGGTTGCGCCGCGCGCTGCTGGCCCACCCGGACGGCGCCCGGATCATCTCGGCCTCGCAGCTCTCCCTCACGATGGCGGCGATCTCCGAGCTGGCCATGAGCAGCTTGGTGGCGCGGGGCATCCCGTTGCGGCAGGCCCGCGTGATCGTCCTTACCGTAGAGCGCTTCACGGTCGGCCACGTCCTCGAAGAACAAGCACCCCGCCCGGACGCGGACGCGCTGAAGGACTTCGACATGGCCGCATTCACCGAGCAGCACCCGACTGTGGTGGCTGCGGTCGCCGAATACTTCCGGCCCGGCCGCACCGTGGACGACCTGTTCCGCGAGTGCCTGGAGGTAGTCATCGAGGGCGCCACAGCCAAAGCCGGTCCCACGTCCTGACACGGCGACTTCTTTCGTGCCTGAGGATGGCCGCGCGCCGGCGGAAGGCATCGAGAGACAAAGATCCGACGATCCTTGACCGGATGTCGCGGCCGCGGCGAGAGTCGGGGTATGACCCTGGCGCCGGAGCAGTTGTGGCGCAACCGGGAGTTCAACCTGCTCTGGGTCAGCCAGTCGTTCTCCGACGTCGGCAACACCATCGCCGCGCTGGCCGTACCGCTGCTGGTGCTGGACCTGACCTCCTCGCCGGTGCAGGCCGGCCTGGTCGGCACGGTCGGCCTGGTCACGACGGTCCTCTGCCGGCTGCCGGCCGGCGTGCTCGTCGACCGGGCCGACCGGCGCCGGATCATGCTGATCTGCGACGCGGTCCGGCTGGTCGCCTACCTCGCGCTCGGCGTCGCGGTGCTGCTCGGGCAGGCGACGCTCGGCCTGGTCTTCGCGGTCGTAGTGATCGGTTCGGCGGCCAATGCCTTTTTCGGTACGGCGGAGCACTCCTGCATGCGCACCATCGTGCGACCCGGGCAGTTGCCGGCGGCGGTCGCGCGCAACGAGGCCCGCTCGTACGCGACCTCGCTGATCGGCCCGCCCCTCGGCGGCCTGCTGTTCGGTGTCGGCCGGGCGTTGCCGTTCTTCGGCGACGCGGTGACCTTCCTGGCCTCGTTCGCCGGCATCTGGCTGATCCGCCGGCCGCTGCAGGAGGAGCGCGACGTCGAGCCGGGCGGGCACGCGGCGGCCCTGGCCGAGGGCTTCCGGTTCGTGTTCGGCGACCCGTTCCTGCGGGCCGTCCTGCTGGTCGCCGCGCCGCTGAACCTGGCCATCCACGGCATCATCTTCACGATCATCGTGACGCTGCAGCGAGACCACGTAGCCCCGGGGATCATCGGCGGGGTCGAGGCCATAGTCGCCGTCGGCGGGCTGTTGGGCGCGCTGGCCGCGCCCGCCCTGCAGCGGCGGTTGCCGTTGCCGGCACTGATCCGCGGCATCTGCTGGACCGCCGCCCTGCTGATGTCGGCCAGCGCGTTGGTGATCCACAGCGTGGCCGCGGCGATCCCGGTAGCCCTGGTGGTGTTCCTGGGCCCGGCGTCGAACGCGGCGCTCTTCGGCCACCAGGCCGCGATCACGCCGGACCGGCTGCAGGGGCGGGTGGTCAGCGTGATCATCGTGGTCGCCACGTCGGTGGCGGCGGCCGCGCCGCTGATCGCGGGCGCGCTGATCACCATCTGGGGCCCGCCGGTGTCGGTGCTGGTCTTCGCGGCCACGGTGGCGGGCGCGGCAGTCGCCGCGACCGTCAGCCGCGGGATCCGCTCGGTCCAGCCGGTTGAATGTGGACCATGACAGATGAAGGACCGCCACCCGCGGTGCGGGCGGCATTCGGTGCGCAGGGCGATCCGGTACGGCTGGCCGGCGGCAAGGGCGGCACCTGGCGGACGGGCGACGTCGTGCTCAAGCCGTCCGAGGGCGACGAGGAGGTCCGCTGGCGCAGTGCGGTGCTGGCCGCGCTGCCCGAGTCGCCGCACTTCCGGATCGCCCGGCCGGTGCGCGCGGCCGGCGGCGACTGGCTGGCCGGCGGCTGGGAGGCGGCCAGGGCCGTCGCCGGGCAGCCGGATCAGCGCCGCGTCGACGACGTGATCCGGACCGGGATCGCGTTCCACGAGGCGGTCGCGGCGGTGCCGCGGCCGGCGCTGCTGGACACCCGGGACAACCCCTGGGAGTACGGCAACAGGCTGGCCTTCGGTGACCATCTGCCCCCAGGCCGGCGCAGGCCGTCTGCCCTACTGGACCGGTTACTCGAAGACTGGCGGCCGATCCGCACGCCGGCGCAGATCGTGCACGGCGACCTGCTCGGCAACGTGCTGTTCGCCGACGGCCTGCCGCCCGCGGTGATCGACTGGCCGGCGTACTGGCGGCCGGTGGCGTGGGCGTCGGCGGTCGCGGCGGTGGACGCGATGGTGTGGCACGGCGCCGACCCCGGGGTGATCGAACGGTGGGCGCATCTGCCGGAATGGGGGCAGGTGCTGCTCCGGGCCGCGATCTACCGGTTGGGCACCTGGGACGCGGCGGGGTGGCCGCAGGAGCCGGAGGAACCGTACCGGCCGGTGGTGGCGGAGATCGTCGGCTTCGCGGCCGGTCAGACCCGGTCAAGCCAGGTGACGTAGTGCGAGCCGAATGGTTCGACGCGCTCGCGGGACGCGGTGAGGATCCGCTGGGCCGACTCGGCGGCCTGCGTGATCACCTCGGCCGGGTAGCCGTAGCTGACCTGATGGGCGGCAAACTCATCCTCGTCGAGCAACTCGACGCGGCCACGGTGGCTGCGAGTAACGTCCAGGTCGAGGTCAACGATGCTGACCTGCGCCGAACCGGTCCAGGCGGCCGGCGCGGTGATGTCGCAGTACATCTCGAGGCTGCGGGTCGGCGCGAAGAACATCGCGGTAAACCAACCGTCGCGCGGAATAAGACGGACGCCACGGTGCCGGTCGATGCGGCTGACGCCGGCGGGAGCGTAGTAGACCTCCGTACCGATCGGCACGCCGAGCCAGGTCCCGAACTCGTCCTCACCGAGGCGCACCTCGACGGCCCGGCGGTGCAGCCGGCCGTCGTACTTGCGGAACACCACGTCGACCTCACCCATGCGGCGCACCCTAGCGGCGGCACGCTCTCCGCAACGCCCGGCACTGTCAGCTTGGGAACCGTAGTGCGAAACGCCAAGGACGGACTGGCTTGAAACTTTGCAGCTCAAGCTCAGCGAGCCGTACTCACGGCATCTGGACGGCAAGACCCGTGAGCTGCGGTTTCACCTCGACCGCTCGGCGGTTCGGATCAGTTACTGGCTCGCACCTGGAGCGCGGGCGGTGCTGCTGACCGTGTTCCGCAAGACCCGACAGGTCGAGCGGGCTGAGGTCTCCCGGGCGATCGCCGCCCAGCATGCCTGCGAGTCTGGGCATGATGACCACGCTCCCGCGACCGAGACCTACGAACGGAAATGGCATTGAGCGACCGGAGGGATCAGACAATGTCGACGCGTCACGCTCGTTGGGAGCGCACCGGCGCTGACCAACACGCAGCCGCGTACGAAGAAGCCCGCGCGGCGCTGCTGCTCGGCCAGCTGGTCCACGACCGGCGCACCAAACTCGGACTGACCCAGGCCGAGGTCGCCGAGCGCGCCGGTATGACACAGCCGCAGCTCTCCCGCCTTGAATCCGGCGGAGCCACCCCGTCCGTGCCACTACTGGCCCGCCTGGCAGCCAACGAGCTGGCCGTGCTGTCGCAAGGCATGGGCTTGGATTGATCCTGGCCGGCGGCTCTCTGTGCTGAGCGGTCAGCCGGTGAAGATGACCAGGTCGAGCCGCTCGTTGAGCGGATAGCTCAGCCCGGGGGCGTCGCGTCGCACGGCGTGCAGGCCGGCAGCGAAGACGTCGTCCGGCAGCGTGGCGAGGTTGCTCAGCGAGCGGGTGGCGACCTTGTCGACGAGTTCACCGGCGCTCCCCGCGTACCGTTGGGGCACCTCGATCCGGGCCGTGCGGGACACGCCCAGCGCGGCCAGCCGGGTTGTGACGGCGGCCAGCAGGGCGCCGAAGTCGGCGAACGCGCCCGGGAACCAGCGGTGCAGCGGGAGCATTTCCGGTGCGCCGTACCCGCCGCGGAGCAGGAGGTGACCGCCCGGCCTGAGCACGTGCCGGATGTCGCGCGCGAAAGCCTCCAGGTCCCGGACGTGGTGCAGCATCTGTGACGCCCAGACCGCGTCGAAGCTCGCCCGCCGGAACGGGAGATTCTCGGCTGTGCCGGCGACGAGGCCGGGCCCGGCGGGGAAGACGGCCCGCATCGCCGCGGAGGGTTCGCAGGCGATCACGGTGGCCCGGGTCGCCTGGGCCAGCGCGGCGGTGAACCGGCCGGTGCCGGCGCCGAGATCGAGGATCCGGCCGGCCGGTCCGGGCAGGTGCGGCGCGGCCGCGGTCATCCAGGCCGCGACGTCTGCCGCCCGCAGGTTGCGCCCGCGCAGGTATGCGTCGGCCATGGCGGTGCTGTAGACAGCGGACACTCCGGCAACGCTACCCGCGCCCACCCGCCCGATCTTCGCTCAGTGAGCGTGATATTCCTCGTCGGTGACCTGGTCGCCCCACTCGCTCTCCGGGCCCTGGCCTTCGCCGGGTCCCTCCCACATGGCGAGGTGGATCATGAAGTGGTCCGGCGCGGCGCCGTGCCAGTGCCACTCGCCCGGCGGGGTGTGGATGGTGTCGCCGGGGCGGATCTCGATGATCGCACCGCCCTTGGCCTGGATCAGCCCGCGCCCGTCGGTGACGTGCAGCGTCTGGCCCACCGCGTGGGAATGCCAGGCCGTACGGGCGCAGGGCGCGAAGCGCACCGTGTTGACCCGCATCCGCGAGGGCTCCTCGCCCCTGGCGATGACGTCGAACCAGACGTCACCGGTGAACATCTCGGCCGGCCCCTTGGTGGACGGCGTCTTCGGTTGGATCTCCATCGGTCTGTCTCCCTGTCCGCGCGCGGGTCAGCTCAGTGTCGCGATGTCGATGACGAAGCGGTATCGCACGTCGGAGGCGAGCACCCGCTCGTACGCTTCGTTGATCTTGTCGGCGGCGATGACCTCGATGTCGGCGCCGATCCCGTTCTCCGCGCAGAAGTCGAGCATCTCCTGGGTCTCCCGGATGCCGCCGATCGACGAGCCGGCGAACGAGCGCCGCCCGCCGAACAGCGAGAACACGTTCACCGGCAGTGGCTCGGCGGGGGCGCCGACGTTGACCAGCGAGCCGTTCAGCGCGAGCAGCGACAGGTAGGCGTCGACGTCGATCCACGCGCTCACCGTGTTGACGATGAGGTCGAAAGTGTTCGCGAGCTGGGTGAAGGTGTCCGGGTCGGCGGTGGCGTAGTAGTGGTCGGCGCCCAGGCGCAGGCCGTCCTCCTGCTTCTTCAGCGACTGCGACAGCACCGTGACCTCGGCGCCCATGGCGTGGGCGAGCTTGACGGCCATGTGCCCGAGCCCGCCGAGGCCGACGACGGCCACCTTCTTGCCCGGTCCGGCACCCCAGTGGCGCAACGGAGAATATGTGGTGATGCCGGCGCACAGCAGCGGCGCGGCGGCGTCGAGCTCAAGGCCGTCCGGGATCTTCACGACGAAGTCCTCGGTGACGACGATGTGGGTCGCGTAGCCGCCCTGGGTGATCTGCCCGTCCTTGCCGACGGCGGCGTACGTCAGGGTGTTGCCGTTGAGGCAGTACTGCTCCTCGCCGTTGCGGCAATTCGCGCACTCGCGGCAGGAGTCGACCATGCAGCCCACGCCGGCCCGGTCACCGACGGCGTGCCGGGTAACCTCGGCGCCGACCTGGGTGACGATCCCGGCGATCTCGTGGCCCGGGGTGAGCGGATAGCGTGTCTCACCCCACTCACCGCGCACGGTGTGGATGTCCGAATGGCAGATGCCGGCGTACTTGATCTCGATGAGCACGTCGTGCGGGCCGACCGCGCGGCTCTAGGGTCGTCCGGGCCAGCGCATCGGTCGCGGACGGGGCGGCGTAGGCGTTGACAGTGAACACTGTTCTCCCGGTCTCTCGCTGCAGCTCTGGCAAATACCAGCAAACCCGTCAAGTCTGGGTCCTGGGAGGGGCTGCCGAGGCAGGTACTGACAGAACCCCCTTGCCGCGCGGGCTCGGTCGTACGGTTGAGCGCGTGGACAACCGGAACGACATCCGCGCCTTCCTGGCCTCGCGGCGCGCCCGGATCACCCCCGACCGGGCCGGCCTGCCGAACTACGGCGGCCATCGACGGGTGCCCGGCCTGCGGCGCGAGGAGGTGGCCCTGCTCGCCGGCGTGAGCCCGGACTACTACACGCGGCTGGAGCGGGGCAATCTCGGCGGGGTCTCCGACGGCGTGCTGGACGCGATCGCCCGGGCGTTGCAGCTCGACGAGGCCGAGCGCGCGCACCTGACGGACCTGGCCCGGGCCAGCAACGCACCGACCCGCGCCCGGCGCCGCCCGGTCTCCCAGCGGATCCGCCCGGGCGTGCAGCAGTTGCTCGACGCGATGACCGAGGCACCGGCCTTCGTCCGCAACGGCCGGCTGGACGTGCTCACCGCGAACCGGCTCGGCTACGCGCTCTACGCCCCGATGTTCGACAACCCGTCCTCCCCGCCGAACCTGGCCCGCTTCGCCTTCCTGGACCCCAGGGCGACGGACTTCTACCCCGAGTGGGAGGACGCGGCGAACGCGACGGTCGCGCTGCTGCACACCGAGGCCGGCCGGGACCCCTACGACCGGGGGCTGACCGACCTGGTCGGCGAGCTCTCCACCCGCAGCGAGACCTTCCGGGCCCGGTGGGCCGCCCACGACGTGCGGCTGCACCAGACCGGGACGAAGCACCTGCGCCACCCGGTCGTCGGTGAGCTCAAGCTCGGCTTCGAGGCGATGCCGATGCCGGCCGACCCGGGCCTGACCCTCACGGCCTACAGCGCCGAGCCGGGCACGCCCGCCCAGGACGCGCTGCGGCTGCTCGCGAGCTGGTCCGCGACCCCGGAGCGGGGCCTCACCTCCCCGGCCTGACCGGCACCGGGTGGAGAGCGGCCGCATCAGACGGAGGCGGCTGCGAAATCGACGGCGTCGGTCGGGACCGTGCCGGCGGTGCGTCCCGGGGCCGTGTGGTATTTCCAGTAGAGGTTGGTGTGGGCGATGACCAGGTCGGGCGTGGGCGCACCCCACTCGCTCTGGTCCTCGGTGGTGTGGGCGTCGCTGACCAGCGTCGCGTCATAGCCGCGGACGATGGCACCGTGCAGCGTCGAGCGGATGCACTCGTCGGTCTGCGCACCGGTGACGATCAGGCGGCCCACCCGGTGCTCCGCGAGGACGGCCTCCAGCCCGGTCTCCTCGAAGGAGTCGGCGTATCTCTTGGGCACCAGCGGCTCGGACTCGTCCCGGCTGAGCTCGGGGACGAACTGCCAGCCGTCGCTGCCCTGGGGCATCTGGTCGCTGGAGTGCTGCACCCAGACGACCGGGATGCCCTGGGCTCTGGCCTTGCCCACCAGGACGGCGATGTTGGCGACCACGCTGTCCCGGTTGTGACTGCCGCCCACGACGTCATTCTGGACGTCGATGACGAGCAGCGCGGTCTTCAGACGGTCGGCCAGGGTCGTCATGGTGCTCTCCTCCGCAACGGGTTCGGACGTGCGGTAACTCTAGGGCGGGGGTCCGACATTTTCGGCCGGCGCGCACCCTGACCGTCATGAACCGTGCGGGGACAGCGGTATCCGCGCCAGTTCCGCCCCGGCCACCACCTCGGACGTCAGGTTCGGGGCAATGGCCAGGTAGCCGGGTGTGTCGCCGTTTTCCAGGTCGAGCAGATCGACCCCGATCGCGACCAGCGCGGCGTGTACCGCGCTGACCACCACGTACTGCAATCCTTCATCCCCCGCGTAGAGCGGGTCGTCGGCGCCGACCGGCTCGCCGCCGAGCCGCTCGCGGTCCGCCACGATGCAACGGGACAGGAAGGCGTCGTACTCCGGCACCGCCTCGCGTATCCGCCGCGCGCCGTCGGGCAGGATCCGCAGCTGCCCGAGTGCCTTGGCCGCCTCGGTACGGGTGCACTTCCAGTCCACGACGGTGAGCGCCCCGGCGTCGAGCAGCGCGTCGCAGAACGCGCTGACCACGAGCGACGCCGAGTCCCACGGGTCCGTGAACCGCCCGCGGTACCGGTCGGGCGCCAGCCACGCCAGCCCGACCCGGGCCGGCACCGCACCGCCGTCGAGCGCGGCCAACCGCCGTGCCAACCGGTAGGCCGGGAGGTCAACCGCGGACCGGGCAGCCCGGCCGGGGTCATGCGCATCCCAGTCGACGGCGACGCCCACCTGCGGCGCGACCTCCGCCAGCGCCCCAGCCACGATGCTTTCGAGCCCGGACGTGTATGCGCCCGAGCCGCGCAGCACCAACGGATCCGCGTGGAAGCGGCTCAGCCACCCGGCCGCGGCCTCGTCGCGAGACAACTCGACGCACGCGTGGTCGATACCGCTGTCACGCAACGCCCGGGCCACCGCCGGCAACGGTGAGTGCCCGGACGCGGCCAAGGCCGGGTCGACACCGGTGAGCGTGATGGTGAAGTCGAGGACCGCCATGGCACAGCCGATCAGCCTACGGATGGCAGCCGGTGCGCCGCGACCAACCGATCCATCACCGCGTCGAAACGCTCGTCGACCACCTGCCGCGCGGGGTCCGCATCATGCCAGGCCACGATCTCCCGGGCGCCCCGGGAGAACGGGATCGTCGCGGCGTAGCCGGGCACAACCGAGCGCAGCTTCGCATTGTCGAAGATCATCGAGTGCGCCTTGTCACCGAGCAGCCCCGCGCCCCACTCCGGGTCGGCGGCGGCGACGGCATCGGACGGCACGTGCACGATGCGGGGTGTGACGCCAAGCGCGGCGGCGAGATCCTCGACGATCTGGTTCCAGGTCAGCGCCTCGTCGGAGGTGATGTGGAACGGCTCGCCGACCGTACGCGGGTGGCCCAGCAGCGGCACGAAACCCTTCGCGAAGTCCTCGTGGTGGGTCAGCGTCCACAACGACGTCCCGTCGCCGTGCACCACGATCTCCTTGTGCTGACGCATCCGCGCCAGCGCCGTCCAGCCGCCGTCGAGCGGCACAAGCGTCCGATCGTACGTGTGGGAGGGCCGAACGATCGTGGCCGGAAAGCCCTCCGCACGATAGGCGGCGACGAGCAGATCCTCGCAGGCGATCTTGTCCCGGGAATACCGCCAGAACGGATTCCGCAGCGGCGTGGACTCCACGACCGGAACCCTTGCCGGCGGCGTCTGATAGGCCGACGCCGAGCTGATAAAAACATACTGACCCGTGCGGTCGCGAAAAAGATCGATATCATCCTGTACGTGCTGCGGCGTGAACGCCACCCAGTCGACCACCGCATCGAACTCCAGGCTGCCGAGCGCCTCCTTGACCGAGGCAGGATCCCGGATATCGCCGCGCAGCACCGTCGCCTCCTCGGGCACCGGGCGCGGACCACCGGCACTCCGCTTGAGCAGGTACAGATCGATGCCGCGCTCGACGGCGAGCCGGGAGCAAGCTGAGCTGATGATGCCGCTGCCACCGATGAACAGAACCTTCATCGCACCCATGAATCCCACGCTATACACATTCTTGACGGGTTGGGGCTGCTCATGAGCGACCTGCCATACATCGACGAGCACCGCATCACGATCGCCGCGCCCCGGGAGGTCGTATGGACGGCCCTCTGCCGCTACGCCGACACGTCCATCGCTCTCCCGGACGGCAACCGGCTCGCCAAGCTGCTCGGCGCCGTCCCGGCCCGCGGCTTCGCGGTGACGGAATCCCGCGCCCAAGAGCACCTGGGCCTGGGCGGACACCACCGGTTCTCCCGCTACCTGCTGACCTTCGACCTCACCGACCTGCCGGACGGCGGTACGGGGGTGAGCGCCCGCTCGTACGCGGAGTTTCCCGGGCTGCCCGGCCTCGCCTACCGCACCCTGGTCATCGGCAGCCGCGGCCACATCCTGGCAGTCCGGCGCATGCTGCGCGGCATCCGCCGCCAAAGCCTCAGCCACTCGTCGTGACAGGCATCGTCACTCGATCCAGGTCAAGCAAACCGAGCGAGGATCTTGTGGCGGCGCCGCACCCGCACGTAACAATGTCGATCCAGGGTTGCCGAGACGGCGAGGATCTGGCCGTGATCAGGGCAAGCGTCAGTTCCGCACCGCCACCGCGCACCATCAGCCTGGCAACGGGCGAGCGCGGGCCATCCACGCACGGCTGGTCCGGATGCGCTCTGCTGGCCGTTCGGCCCAGGCGCCGGACCTTGTGGCGGCATGGTCCGCTCCGCACCCGTGCGCAACAACGTCGATTCAGGGTTGGCGGCCCGGCAAGGATCTTGTGGCGGCGCGGTCCGCTCCGCACCCATGCGCAACAACGTCATTTAAGGGTTGGCGGCCCGGCGAGGACCTTGTGGCGGCGCGGTCCGCTCCGTACCCGCACGCATCAACGTTGTTCCAGGGTCGGCGACTCCGGTGGGATCTTGTGGCGGCGCCGCCCGGCCCTGCGACAACGCTCCACGGATCAGTGACGACCGGGGAACGAGCCACATCGGACCGGGCGGCGGAGGTCGCGGTAGCTCCAACGCCGCCGGCCCGGTGCCCGTCGGATGTCAGCCGCAGTGGACGCGGTCGTAGCCGACGGCCGAGCCCCCGCCGGATGTGTCGAAACTGCCGGTCAGGTCGATGCAGCTGCTCGGGGCGTAAACGTAGAGCGGCCCCGCATACTTGGTGAAGCTCTGGCCCGGCTTGTTGCCGTCGGACTGCCAGGTCCCGCCGCTCTTGCGGGCCGCGACGACGATGTCCCAGGCGCTGTGGATCACGCTGTCGTTCGTGCGGGAGATGACGCAGTTGTAGCCGTTCGAGCTGTTGTAGTAGACGTCGATGTAGCCGCCGACCTCGGCCCGCCAGCCGATGGGCCAGGACTTCAGAAACCCGTACGCGCTGCCGCAGTAGTTCGTCCGCGGGATGGCGCTGGCCGGGCTCGCCGAGAGCCCGACCAGGCCGCTGGTGGCCAGCGCGACGGCGCCGAGCACGGCGGCGGTGCGGCTGCGGAGGGCGCCGGTGAGGGTGCGGCGGAAGATCGGCATGGAGGGGTCCTTCCCTGGATCCGTTGGGCCGCACCGAGACAACCAGGTGTCCACCCCCGACGGACAGGTGCCGATCCGGCCACCATTCCCTCCCGGGCGCCGAAGCTAATGCAGCGTGACCTGCACGAGGGGTCCGGAAACCCGGCCCGCGAATCGCTTCCACCGCGCCTCGTAAAGTTGGCGGTCTCGGTCCCAGGCCGGATCATCAGGGTCGACGAAGCGGGCGCTCCCCTGCTGGAGCTTGCCCCGCAGCCGCACGGTGACCTCCTGCGGAGTCCGGAAGTTTCGCCACCAAGCCTTCGCCGCGGGGTCTTGCACCGCGACGAGCAGCCGATCTCCGTCGCGGGCGTACTGCACGGGCAGCGTGAACTGACGGCCACTGCGCCGGCCGGTGAAACGAAGCTCGATCGTCATGCCACTGAGCAGACGGTGCGCCGGAGACCGCAATACCGCCAGCACCAGCCCGTTACCCTGCGGTTTCCTGGTCGCCATCACCGCTCCCTCCGCCCGCGAGACGCGTACGCACCACCAGTGTGCTCCCGTGGCAGACCCCAAGCATGCGACCATCGGACGTGGCTATTCGCATTGCTGCAGGTCAAGTCAGCTTCTGAGGAAGCGAGGACTGAGTGTGCTCGCGGTCTCACATCCTGGCGGGAACATTGAACGTTTTCGCAGGTGAGGGTTGTTGGTGGGCGCGGCAGGTTTCGAACCTGCGACCCCTCGCTTGTAAGTCTTGGGCGACTCATCCGACGCTGTCCGTACGCGGTCGTGGCCTCGGAGTGTCGTCCATCAGAGTGTCGCCTCGGCCGGGATCATCCGAGCCGGTTGCTGTCACCGTTGCTGTCAGCAGTAGCACGAGCCGGCCACCTATACTTCCAGGGTGACAACTGCAGCCGAGTGGTGGCAAGTGGGCGGGTTCTGGATCTCAGTCATCGCCGTCGTTGTTTCGCTGACTGTTGGCTCCGTTGGCGGGTGGATCGCGAGCCGGAACGTACAGAAGCGTTGCATTTTGTACACTGTTGAAGACTGCGTTCCATTAATCGCGGATGGCGGCCAGCGGAGCGGGATACAAATTCTCCACAATGGCAATGAGGTGAAGTCTCCTCACCTCACTCGGGTTGTTGTGGCCAGCAAAAGTAGGCAAGATATTGATGATTCTAATTTCCGGAAAGGGAGAGGAATCGAATTTACTTCAACCGTGCCAGTGATTTCGGTTCTTCAAGTGGAAGCCATACCTAGCGAAAAAATCTTCCCCACGGTGAAACTAGTAAATGCAACGACCTTCGAGATCGAATCCGGCGTGATCGCAAAAAATCATATCGCCACAATCGAACTATTGACCGAAGGGGAAGCCGATGTGACCTGCCGAGCCGACATGGTAAATGTGGAAATCGAACGCATGAAGCCATCGATTCTTGCGCAAGTCGACTGGACAGACATCCTCAGAGCCGCATTGGTTGCCGCTACACCTTTCGGGCGAGTCTTCAGGCGTTAGCGTCTTCAACGTTCGCACCGACTCGGCCGAAAACCCCAGGCAACCCAAAGCCGCCCGTGACCTGGGACCGTATGGTCGACAACCTGTGGTTTCAGTCCGTCAGCGTCCATGCACGTCCTACACAATCACAGGCGATCGTCACCCAGTTAGTCACCCATATGCGCATGCCGGTAGATCCAAGTCACTCCGTGCTTGAGATCCGACCGGCTGGGCGGTTCTGTTGGAGAATCTCATACTCGGCAGCGGTCGGAGTCTTCGCAACAAAGCCATCTTCGCTCACTAGCCGCCGTAGGCTGTCAGCTCGATCGCTGGAGTCCGTCACCCGCAGAAGCACATAACCGGTTGGCCCACCACCCGACAGCTCATCGGCAGCTCTGGCTAGTTCAGATGGGTCCGTCACGTTGACGACGCCGTAGACGGCCAGCGCTCCCGGCATCCAACCGAAGTAGTTGCGCTCCCGGTCAAGGCGGATCTGCCTCGCCTGCTCCGCCGCCAAATCTCTTTCAGCTGCCTGACGCTCGCGCCAGTCATGCAGTGCCGACTTGCCGCCCATGAAAGCGAAGACGGCGAGCACCGCCGTGGCGAATCCGCCGATGCCGTCCCCGAGATTGCCGAAGCTGTCCAGGCTCACGCTCACACGGTAGGACACCCCGTCGAGTGGGGTGTCGACTGCTTCCGTGTCAAGGAACGATTATGACCGCTGGCGCTGCGATGACAGGGTCACTGAGCTGCAGTAACAGTCCACCAGGGTCCGTGGACGTCCAGCGGTGAGCACTCCTGTTGTCACTCAGTTGGTCACTCAGCTTCGCGATATCTCACGGGGCGTTCCTCCCCTTGGAGCCTTGCCGCAGCCACACGATTGCGCTGCCAGCGGCCACGACGGTGCAGCCGCCAAAGGTCAGCGGAACCCCACCATGCCCCGTCCGGATCTGTGCGCCCAGGCCCAGGACACTCGTGCCTGCCGTGCGGCCCGCCATAACGACGTCGCGGTGAGCGGAACAACCGTGTATCCATATGCGCATGGGACGCAAGCAGCAGTCGACGACCGATCCTGCTCTGGCGAAGGAGCATGCCGCCGGCACAGAGGTGAAGTTTGTCCAGCATGCCGAGCACTCTCAGCTCGGTACGATCAGCTACGAGCTCCGCCGACTCTGGCCCATCCATTTCGAGCTTGCCCGAATCGGACACCGGGGCCTGAGCGCTGCACATGCTTCTATTCTGCATCTCCCGGTGACCCCTAACGCGGATCGCTTCCTCTCTAAAGAGGATCGTCCAGACCTGGCCGCTTCTGCATACTGCTCCGGTCTTCAACTTCTGGTGAACGTCGTTCTAACGATGCAGCATTTTTGCAATGAATTGGAAATGTCGACGAAAATCGATGTGGGCTCGGGGACGCTCGAACGAAGGATGAAGCGCGCCTTCTCTGAGGCGGGAATTCCCTTCAATCCCTCCGAACCTGGCTATGCCGGTCTTCGCGAGATCATTGAGCAACGAGACAGCATGGAACACCCTAAGCCGGAAACGGTGCGCAACTCGCATCCGGTCAATTGGGATCGCGTCCCCCTCGGGTGGCTGTTAACTGAGCGCCCCCTCAAGGCATTCACACATTGGGATGGGTGGTTTACTCAAATCGCTGACTCTTGGATCGAATACCTTGCTGCACAGCCCCAGGTTACATACACGGTTGAGGTAGTCCGCGGCGTGAAATCCGCCAGGCAGTTTAAGCTTCCGCCGAAGCAGCCGGCGACTCCTCGTGATGGCTCAGGTTCGACTCCTTGACCCCCAGGCAACTCATGATCTTGAATGAGCTTGGTCAACATGCCGATGACCTGCGCGTATTAGTCCCCGAACGTCCGTGGGCGTCCGCCATGATCGCTGACGATTGTCACCCAGTTAGTCACTCGGCCAGCCGGGCTGAGGCTAGCCAATCACGACGACTCTGTATTCCGCTTTCGTTGGTGGCCTATCAAACCTCAAAGTGACTTCGGTCGCACTCGTCATGCTTACATCGTTGATCACGACGTCGAATGGCGCTTCGTTAGAAAACACGGAAACGATGACATCTTGGGTATTGAGACTATGCGTAACTACGAACTCTTCGCTTGACCCGTCGCCGAAAACTTCCACGTATTTGTGTACCACGATGTTCCCCCTCCACCTTAAACGGCGCTCCTTCCCGTCAGCTTGCCAGACATAGAGGCCTAAGGTCTGGCGAACAGGCGTCAAGGCTCGATTGACACCGCGCGCGACCCCGAAGAGGAGTCGGTGTCGGGGTTGGCGGTGCGCACCCCTGTGAGGGCAGGCCATCGGCCTGCCCACGACTCCTGCCCGAGGGCCGCAGAGGCTCGCCTGCTCAAGGGCGGCCGGTTTGTGGCCGTCGCTTGCGACGCGAAGCGCCCTTGACGGGTGAGGAGCGGCCCGGCACACTGCGCGCCGCCAACCCCGGCGCTCGACGGCAGTGACTCGCCCTGCGGCCCGGCGCGGTCCCTGGCCGCGTCGCCCAGGCCGCCCCGGTCGGCAGCCGGCCAAACTCCCCAGCCCCAACCACCTATGGACCTGTCGTCGCCGCGGCCCGATCCGCTCCTGCGCGCCAGCCGACGGGCTGCCTGCGTGGCCGTCGTGTGCGCCAGCTAAGCGACGGACACGCGCCCAGGCGGCGGCGTGAGCGGCCCGTTCGGGCCGCTTTAAAGACGTACAGAAAGTTTGAACAGACATCGGCAGCCGATGGCCGTGCCTCCGCGCGCTCGGCGGGGGTATGAGGGCTAGCGACTCGCCTCGCAGCGTCCGAACTCCAGGTAGCGAGGGCCATCCTCCGCTAGGGCGCCAATGGCGGAGTCAATCCGGCGTGCCATCGACGGCCGCAGCAACGGTTCGGCTTGCTCGTAGGTCAGGAGCTTGAGGCCGACCAACTCGTCGTCCGTGGGCCTCAACCCCGCCGCTTCTTCGCCGGTCAACCGACCTCCGTCGAAGATGAACATGACGCCATCCGGCCACACGCCATGAGCCGGGATCCAATCGACAACCAGCAACCGGCCGATCGTGAGGCCAAGCCCGATCTCTTCCTGAACCTCGCGTCGACATGCGGCTAAAGGCGATTCGTCCTGCTCGGCTACACCGCCGGGGATATCAAGGTAGGGCTTGTAACCAGGCACGACGAACAGGATTCTGTCGTCTTGGTCACGGACAAGAGCGCCGCCAGCAACTCGTTTGCGGGGCAGGCGGCCTGCGATACCGACGTTGAACTCCCGCTCCGGTTCGCCTTCGGCTTCCAGGTCCTCGGCCAGCGTCACGGCTCTACGGTACTCAATCAGCACAGGTGCATCCCATCGGCAGTCAGCTTGCCAGGAGCAGTCGAGCCCGCTCCTGGAAGTCGGTCACAGACGCTCGGCTTGCGTGGGGCTTGAGACGATCGCGCAAGTCCACCAGTTGTTGATGTGACCGATGCGAGGTCGAGCCGTTGGTGGACTCCAAAGCCCCGATGCCGTACGCACTCGCTTGATCCACGTCGCCCCTTAGCAGGGCTATGCGGGCAAGCTGCACGCCGCTGTACACCCGTCGTCGGGTCTGGTCCTTGGCGCTGTCCCACACAAGCTGAATGAGCGCCTCCGCTTCGACAGGCTTGTTGAGTTCGACCCAGCAGGTGCCAGCGTGGCTGGCGAACAGTACTTCGCTCCAGTGACTCGCCCATGCTGGCGACTCGCCGGGCACGATCCGGTTGTAGCTAGCCTCGGCTCGTTGCAACGCTGCCCTACAACCGCTTGCGTCTCCGCGCGCGGCGAGTGCCCGCGCTTCGAAAACATAAGCTTCGGTCATCGCAACTGGGACGTTCGCGCGCTCGCTGGCGTCGCGTGCCACCTGCGCCAGACGAAGGGCCTGATCCGAACGCCGAAGGAATAGGGCTTGGTCCGCCATGCTCGACAACACGTAGGCCGCATATGCCCGGTCCCCCGCTGCATCGGCGAAGCGAAGTGCCTGGGTGAAGTATCGCTGTGCTAGCGAGTTCCTCGACGTGTCGTAAGACATCCACCCGATAAGCTCACAAAGCACCGCCGTCGCTCGGTATAGCTCCCGCTCCGTTGTCTCGTCCTTGGCGGCACCCATGCGTGGCAGTACACCTTCGCGTAAATACTTGACTGCCATTCCACGACATCCGTCGCCGCCAAACTTGCGGTCCAAGCCGTCGAACATTTCCGTTGTGGTCTTGATCTCGTCAATATCACGATGGGTAACTTGGCGTCGGGATCGTGTCTCGACTATGTCCAACTTCGCTGCACCGAACAACCAGTCTAGGCAGGCCGCATTGAGTGCTTCCGGTTGGTAGCGACCTTGAGTGACGGCAACATGGCCCATGTCGTCGAAGCGGGCAAGATCAGCCAGCACAGCCAACGCATCGGACATGGAGCTGGCGTAAACGAGGCCGATGTCAGATCTTGCACGATCGGTGCCGCCGTTCATGCCCAGCTCTTCCGGCGGCCGGCCGTAGGACTCGGCGAGCAACGTCCTATACGGCTCAGAAGTGTCCCGGGACCCACTTTCCCAACCGGAAATCATGCGAAGAAGACTCGTACGTGTTGCCAACGCGAAGCGACCTTGAGCGCGTCTCTCTAGCTCGTGAGCCAAGCGTGCTCTCGACCAGCCAAGGCGGTCACGCTCTTGTCGAAGTGGCGTCATGTTCGCCCTCTGACTCGTGGATTTCGATAAAGCACCGCATTCACCGTGCCCTAAAGGCACGTCGTTGGCAAGGGGTTAGTCAGACCCAGTCACCCCTGACAGATGGCGTTCCGGTCAAGCACGCCAGGGCAACTCTCATCAGGGCCGCACGTGAGCTTTTCTGGAGGTGGCCAAAGCGGCCAGAGCGAGCGTCCGCAGAGGACGTGCTCACTACCAGGGAGGAACCCTAGTGAAGATCTACGTGGACACCACCGGCATCACGTTCACGGTGGCGAAGAAGGCTCAGGCGAAGGTGGACGAGAAGGGCAACCAGCGGTCCGAGAGGGGAACGGGCCGTCCCATGTGGTCAACCCAGGTCGTCGCGCTCGACGAAACCGGCGGCGAAGTCATCAACGTCACGACGGTCGGAGAGATTCCGTCGGTTGAGGTTGGTCAGTTCGTCGCGCTCGAAGCGCTGGAGGCCAAGGCATGGGCGACCAACGGGCGTAACGGCACTGCGTTCCGCGCGGCGTCGCTGAAGCCCCTGACGAGTACCACGCCGAGTAAGTAGCACTTCCCGCAACGCCGGAACACCCAAGCCACAAGTGTCCGTGGCAACCCTTCGACCGGTCGCGGTCGTTCATCTCCACTGATTCAACCTGGCGGTCCGGGAATTCTCGCTGGCTCTTTCCAGCATCCCGACCACCGGCCATCTGATGGCCGTTGCAGTTCCGAAGTGTGGCGCGGGGCCGGTACCGGCTACCGATTCCTGCCGGCCTCGCCGCCTTCCCAACCATTCACCCCATGAAAGGGGCGGTTGACCATGCCTACTACCCGTTCGACCACCACGTCTGTGTCCGCCGATGGTGTGGACCTTCTGACGGACGCTCTCACCGAGGTGCAGGCCCAGATGGGCCGTGTTGACACCAAAGCGTCGATGCTGCTGGCCGGTTCGTTGACCGCGTTGTCGATCGGCGTCGCTCTGGTCGCCAAGACGCGTCTTCCGGTTCCGGTCACCGTTGGGGCAGTCGTTGTCCTGGCCCTCGTCGGTGCCACTGTCGTCCTGCTGATCACTGCCGTGCGACCTGACCTGCGCGGTAACCACGGCTTCGTTCGTTGGGCCACCGCACCTACCGCCAAGGCGCTGCTGGCCGATCTCGCCGACATAGATCGCGATAGCGCAGCTCACCAAGCCCACAGACTGCTGTCTCTCTCGCGGTCCGTAGACCGCAAATACTTCCTCGTCCGCCTCGCGGTGGACCTGCTCCGGGCCGCCCTCGCGGTCGCCGCCCTAACCGCCGCGCTCCTCGTGATCGCCTGCCTTTGATGGCCACTACGGAAGGACACCCCGTGCACGACACCATCAGAAACGCCGTCCTTGTCGTACTGCTCGAACAGCTCCAGAACGACATCGAGCGCAAAGACGGCACCGCCGCCGTTGCCACGATCGAGCTGATCGGACACATGGCCGGCACCTCATACAAGAACTGGCTGGTGGACCAGCTTCTCACCGCAGGCCTGAAGCGTCTGGCCAGCCGCTGATGCCCGGCAACAACAAGTAACGCGTAGGGCCGGTACCGGCTACCAACCTTCCGGCCCCACGCCTTCCCAACCCATCCAACCCTTCATCAGGGAGGACGTGTCATGTCCAAATCTACCGGAGGTTTCGGTTTCGGACGTGGGTCCGGCACCGTTCCCGTCATCGAGCTGAAGGTCCAGCGCTCCTCAGCGCGTAACGCCCGGCTCGCGTTCATCATCACCATGGTCATCGTCGGCCTGCTCGCGGCGACGGTCGCCTCCGACCACATGCACCCCATCCTCGCCGTCCTGCTCGCGGCCCCGATCGCCGCCGTGTCCGGCGCCCTCATCTGGGCACTGGTGCGGATCTGGCCGGTGCTGCGGCTGCTGTGGTGGTGGTCGTTGGAGATCACCGCCGGTATCGGCCTGATCTACGGGTGGATCGCGCTCGCGAACGCCACCCCGGCCCTGATCACTTTCGCCGTGCTCGCCGTCCTGCTCGGTATCCCGGCCGCCGTGCCGCCCATCCGCCGCCGCGTGGTCGCTCTGGCCTGGTGTGTCATCGTCCGGCACCGCCTGCGGGTGTGCTTCTCCCAATTCATCATCGCCAACAGATCCGGCAGCCTGCCCCTGATCCTCTGGGCACGACCCACCCCGGTCGGAGAACGCGTCTGGGTCTACCTGCGCCCCGGCCTCTCGCTGTCGAGGCTGCAACCCCGTCTCGACGAGATCGCGGTCACCTGCCACGCCACCTCCGTGCTGATCGAACTCGCCAGCGAAACCCGTAAAGCCGCCTACCTGCGGTTCGACATCAAACGTCGTGAGGTCCTGACCGCGAAGGTCACCTCCTCACTACCCGGCCTGATCGTCACCGATGACATCCCGGTCCCGGACACGACGTCGATGACGTTGCCGACGGCCCTGGATCTGCCGGACGTCCCGGCCGAACCCACACCCCTGGCCATGGCCACCAAGGCCAGCTCGGCCAACGGCAAGAAGCCGGCCAAGACGGCCGCGGCTGCTGAGTCCTTCGACGAAGACGACCTCTGGGACTGAAAGGACACCCGTTATGAACCTCGACCTGTCCGGCTACGACCGGCTCGAACACACCGGGTGTCTGACCGCCCGGGAGATCACCGAGCACGGTGACCTGTGGGTGCTGGCCCATCTGGCCAACAACCGCAGGCTGGTGGCGCATCTGCTGCGAACGGCCACCGACCTGATGACCACCGCGCACGTCATGACGCGGACGTTCCTGCACGACCGTGACCTCGGTCATGAGACCCACAGCTGTGACAGCGACTGTTTCACCGGCCTGACGGAGGCGCAACGCCTCCAGGTCCTCACGCTGGCGTCGACCTGCGCCCACAACGCGACCCTGTTCGTCCAGGAAGCGCAGCGCCGCCGTTTCCGGCGTGCGGACACGGGCTGGGACCCGATCACCACACCCGTCACCACCTGACACGGAACCGACGCGAAGGCCGCACAGGCCTCCAAGCAAACGCGTCCTCCGCGTCGGTCTCCGCAGCGTATCGCCTACTGGAGGCCACTTCCATGACCACAATTTCACGCAGCCCGCTGGGCACCGACCGGGTGCCTGTCGGTCCTGGCCTGTCGATGTTCGACCCGATGTTCATCGGCATCGACGAATTCGGCCACCACGTCACCCTCGACACCGTCTACCACAACCTGCTGATCGCCGGGGAACCCGGCGGTGGCAAGTCCGGCCTGATCAACCTCGCCGCCGCCACGGCGGCCCTGGCCGACAACACCCGTCTCGTGTTGTTCGACGCCAAGTGGGTCGAACTCGGCCCGTACATGGATGTTGCCGATGAATTCATCGGAGACGAAATCGACAAGGGCCTCAGTGTCCTGCGACGACTTTTGACCGTCGCGCGGAACCGCTACCTGTGGATCCTGTCGCAACGCCGACGCAAGGTCCGCCGCGAGGATCTCCTCTCGACCATCGTCACGATCATCGACGAACTCGCCATGTTCACCACCGTGCTCGGCACCGAGCAGCAGCAGAAGGAATTTGAGCAGCTGCTCCGGGGCCTTGTTTCCCTCGGACGGGCTTGCGGCATGCCGGTCATCGCCGCCACACAGCGCACGTCCTGGGACATCATCCCCGCCTCGCTGCGGGACCTGTTCGGTTACCGGTGCGCGTTCAGCTGCACCACCGTCGGTTCTTCCGACGTGATCCTCGGCGCCGGTCTGGCCGAGATGGGCTTCGACGCCTCTCAGATCAACCCGGACAACCCCGGAGAGGCCCTGCTCCGCGCCGGGAAACGGCTGCCGTACCTGATCAAAGCCGCGTACCTGTCCGACGACGACATCTACACCATCGCCGACTACGCCGCCTGGATGCGGCGCCCGTCCGGCATCACCGTTCCTGCACCGTCCACCACCGACCAATGGGAGATGGCCGCATGACCACCACCACCCGACCCGGCCGACCGGTCACCGCGCGTGCCGCCGGCCACTACATCAACCGCGACCACACCGTCACCGGCACCCCGGCCCAGCTCGCTTACATCGTGGCGAACCACCGCGACGCCGGAACATTCGTCGCTATGACGGCACCCCGCCCGGTCACCGACGACCGTTTCCAGGTCGTCATCCGGCTCCGCGAATACCAGCCCGCCCGGCCCACCGTGCAGGTCACCACCCTCGGCGACTACGACCGTCGTGCCCGGCGGACCCGCGTCGCGGTCATCGTCACGACGGTTACCGCCACGGTTGCCGGACTCGTCGCCGTCGCGGCCTACCTACTCGGCCAGCTCGTCGAACTCATCGCCGCACACGCCGGACTCATCCTCACCGTGCTGGCCCTGGCCGCCGTCCTCGCTGGCCTCACCGCCCGGTCCCGCTCGGGACGCCGGCACTGCCCCGGCTGCTGACCGGCTGACAACGACAACTGCATAGCCCGTAACGGACGACAGGACCGGCTCAACGCCTGCCAGCACGACCGGTCCTGTCCACCCAACAACCACACCTCAGGAAAGGACGTGGCTGCCATGAAGGCTACCCACCAAACTCTCACCACACCCGCACCTGACCTCGATCCGATGCGTCCGTCCGTGCTGCTGCGCGGAGCCGCCGTCTACCTCGGCACGCACGGCTGGACCCAGCACCAGTTCTACGACCTGCTCGCCGACACCGCCGGGCCGTTCCCGCCCGCCTGTGCCTCCGGCGCCATCATGACCGCCGCCACCGGCCAATGCCTCGCCAACGGCATCTGCACTCTCGACAGCAACGGCGACGACACCGACACCATCACCGCGATGCGCGCCATGCGGTATTTCGCCGATTGGTTCAACGGGGCAGAAGGTCCCTTCGACGCCTACGACGGACTACCGCCCAGCGCCATCGACGTCATCGGCGACTGGAACGACGACCCCGACCGCACCCTCGCCGAGGTCATCGAGACCCTCACCGACGCCGCGAACGACTGGGACCGTGCCCACCCCACCGGGGGTGCCCAGTGAGCCTGTCCTACGTCAACCACGCCTTGACACTCAACCCCAGTACCAGCGACAACCCACCATCCCGGCCGTCCAAGCCGCGTCGCCGGGACGTCGTCGAGAACGACGAATACGCCGCCTTCGTCCGGCGCATCCTGCGCGCCTACGCCCGCCGAGTCGCCACCGGCGACGTCGAAGCCCTCGCCGACATGGTCAACCTGGCCGCACACCTCGACGAGGCCATCGGCCAGGCCGTCATCGGCCTCCGCGCCCACGGCTACTCCTGGGCCGACATCGGCAACCGGCTCGGCATCAGCCGCCAAGCCGCCCAACAACGCTGGGGAGGCGAGCAATGACCGCCCTCAACAGGAGCCACGCGGCTGCCCGGCTTTCGGGCCTGCACCTCATGGCCGCCGTCCGGCGCATCACCCGACAACTCGACACCCGCGGCAACCCCGACCTCAAAGGACTCCCCGAGACACTCTGCCGCGCCCTCAAGGTCCAGGAAGAAGCCGGGGAACTCGCACAAGCCGTCATCGGCGTGCTCGGCCAAAACCCGCGCAAAGGCATCACCCACACCTGGGACCACGTCGTCGCCGAAGCCATCGACACCGCACTGTCCGCGCTGGTCCTCGCCGAGACCGTCACCCGCGCACACCTCGAAGACACCCTCGATGACCGGCTCGAACACCACCTCGACCACCTACGCCGCCGCGCCGCCGACTCCGGCGCCCCGGACGACCCGACGACCACGCGGGAAACGATCGAGGTGGATGCATGGTCACGTCGTCCCTGACCAACGACTTCCTGGAAGCCCTCGGCGCCCGGACCGGCATCAAGGTCGAGTTCTACGACCCCACCGGCACCCACCACGGCTTCCCCACCTTCCCCTTCCGGTATGCACCCGATGGCCTGGCCACCCGCCGCCAACTCCGCGCCGCCGGACTACGGCCTGACGGCCAACCCGTCATCGCGCAAATCCTCTGGCGGCACCGCAAACAGGTCCGCATCGCGCACCTGTACCGCCGCGACCTGGCCAAGCCGAAAAGGCCGGCCACCCCGGCACAACTCGCCGTGATCGCCAAAATGCTGCTCGCTCGCCGCACGTGCCGGCACTGCGGCATCACGCGGCCGTACTACATCCCCCGATCCACCGGCGCCTGCCTCGTCTGCGAACCCGGAGGACCCCGATGAGCCTCTACGACCGGCACGACGCCACCACCGCACCCGGCTGCGTCTGGTGCATCGACGGCATGACACCCGTCGGCATCCACCCCGAACTCGGCCCCATCCTCCGGCTCTGCCCCACCCAAGAGTGGTGCGACGAATGCGCCGACACCTCGGTATTCCCGACCGACTACGAAACCCTCGACGACCGCATCAACGAACTCCTCGACGACGGCTACGCCGCCGTCTGGTGCTCGCACTGCAACGGCATCACCGCCGTCCTACCCGTCACCAACGACGGAGGCATCCGATGACCACCACACCCACTCGTACCGAACGGTTCGAGGGCCTGATCCTCGTCATGATCCTGCTGCTCGTCGCCGGATTCGCCGGAGCAGCCTCCTTCACCCACGTCAAGGAATGGACCCTCGACAACAGCCCCGCCGGCACCGGCCAATGGTTCGGCTGGGCCAACGCCGTCATCAGCGAACTCGTCCCCATCGCCGCCCTACTCACCATCCGACGCCGCCGCCGCACCGGCGGACCCATCGGCTACCCCCTCGCCCTACTCATCACCGCCGCCGGACTCTCACTGGCCGCGCAACTCGCCGTCGCCAAACCCGGCATGTCCGGCTGGCTACTCTCCGCAGTCCCCGCTCTGGCCTTCATGGGCCTGGTCAAACTCGTCCTCGCCCCCGTCACCACCACCGACGACACCATCCAGGCCACGGCCCCGGTCACCACAACCATCACGGCTAACGCACCCGCCGTCGCCACCACGCCGCCGACCCCGGCCACACAGCCGCTGGCGGTAGTACCGGTCATCACGGATGGCGAGTCCACCGAGGACATCCCGGCCCGGCTCGTCTCAGCAGCCCGCATGGTCACCGTGCAGCACCGGCAAACCTCCACCCGGCCGATCACCGCTGCCGACCTCGCCGCCCGGCTCAACACCTCCCCGGACATCGCCGGGCAACTCCTGGCCACCATCGACAACCCGGCCCCGGCCCGGATCAACGGCCACACACCCGCCCTCGGCGGTGCCCGATGACCGCCTACCAGGTCGATGTTCACCACCTCACCCACACCTGCCCCGCCGATGCGGAGCCGCACCCCTACGACACCCGGCGCACCATCGTCGCCGTCGTACCCGGCGGAGCCTGCCGACGCCCGGTCACCGTCCGATCCGGTGACACCACCGCCGTGATCGCCTGCGGACGCCACGTGCCCCGCGAACAACGGTGCCCGGCCTGCCGGATCACCGTCATCGAACGCACGGTGACCTTCACCCACACCGGCCACCACGGCCCGCAGCACCCGACGACGAAGAACGGGATAGCTGCCTGATCAGCCCGAAGGTCTCCCGCACCCGCAACCCTCACCGGCTACGGGTGCGGGAACCCCTCACTGAACACGTCGAAGAACACCCGCACCCGGAAGGAATACACCGTGACCGACACCGAGCCCCGCCCGGTCTACACCGGCACACCACGCCCGACCGACAACCAAATCGACTTCCAGCGCAACTGCCTGGAACGCAGCACCTTCTACTGGACAAGCGTCGTCCACAGCCTCGAAGAGCCTCTCGGCAACATCCAGCGTTGGCACTTCGAAGACTGCCCCCGCGTCGTCAACGCTGTCGTAAACCTTGTGGGCGGCGAACGCCCCCAGACTGAGTGCGAAGTCTGCTTCTACCTCAGCACCGCCAACGCCACCCTGCGGGCCCACCACCAGATCCAGGACGCTCGCCGGGCCGAAACGGACCCCACAAACGCGACGACCACCGAGGCCGTTGCCTGATGAGTTCTTCGGTGCTGGACCTCGTACCCCGGGAGCAGTCTGCCCGGGGTACGGGATCGAACACCGAAACACCCTGGACACCACCGGCCGCCGGCTCGTCCGCCGCCGGACACGCCCTCGCCCGCGCCGCCCAACCCGACTACTTCGACTGGCTGTCACACGTGCAGGCCGCCGGTGGTTGCACCCGGCCCATTCGCTTGTCCGGCACCCTCGACACGATCGAAGCCACCACCGGGCGGCTACTTGACTCCCGGCACACCGACCAGCTGCCCGACGCGGCCATCTACAAAGCCTGCGGTACCCGCCTCGCCTCGGTCTGCCCGTCCTGCGCCCGCACCTACCAGCGTGACGCCTACCAGATCCTCCGGTCGTTCCTGGTCGGCGGCAAAGGCATCCCGGCGTCGGTCGCGAAGCACCCGGCGGTGTTCCCCACCTTCACCGCGCCCGGCTTCGGCACCGTGCACACCCGCGTCGTTCGCAAACACTCGTGCACGAACCGGAAACGTTGCGACTGCCGTCCGGAACCTTGCCACGCCCGTCGCGACACCCCGGGCCCTTGCGAGCACGGCGAGCCGGTCGTCTGCTGGGCACGTCACCCCGCCGACGATCCCGTCCTCGGACAGCCGCTGTGCCTGGACTGTTACGACCACGACCACCACGTCGTCTGGAATCTGTTCTCCACCGAACTGTGGCATCGCACCAAACAAGCCGCCGACCGCTACCTTGCCCAGCTCTGCAAAGCCCGCGGCCTTCCCCCGGTCGCCAAGAGCACCCCGAGCGGCAAGGTGCGCATGGTCCCGGCGGCGCAGCTCACCCACGGCAAAGCCGCCGAGATGCAACGCCGCGCCGTCGTGCACTTCCACGCCCTGGTCCGCCTCGACGGCGTCCACCCCGACGACCCCGACGCCGTCCTCATCCCCCCACCCGGCATCGACGTCGACGACATCATCGCCGCGTTCCAGCACGCCGTCCGGTCCATCTCCTTCACCACCCCCACACATCCCGACCGGCCACAAGGCTGGGAGATCCGGTGGGGCGACCCGGACAAGGGCTTCGACATTCAGGCGCTCACCCTCGCCGGGGACGGCAGCGTCACCGACGACATGGTCAGTGAGCAGGTCGCCTCGCAAAAGGCCGGCTACCTCGCCAAGTACACGACCAAGAGCACCGAAGCCACCGGGTTCTCCTCGACGCGGATCGACGCCGACAGCATCGGCCAGTACGCGTCCGACGGCGATCACATCGCCCGCCTCGTTGCCGCCTGCTGGCGACTCGGCCGCGACCTCGACAACCACGACCCCGCTGATCGTGGCGGCTTGCGCGCCTACCGCGCCTACGTCGGACCACTGGACGGCCCGTTCGGCGATCCCTGGGACTGCCCAGACTGCGGCACCCACACCCGCTACAGGGACTGCCCCGTCTGCACCGCCGAACGTCAAGCCAACCTTGACACCAAACCGTCCAACACCGCCGGACCCACCAATCCCTATACACGGCTACGCCGCTGGGCACACCGGTTCGGCTTCGCCGGGCACTTCCTCACCAAAACCCGCCGCCGTGTCGTCCGCTTCGCCACCCTGCGCGATACCCGGATCGTGTACCGCCGGACCGAGGACCAGGGCGCCACCGACCCCGGCACCGTTCGTGCCGTCGACCACCCCGACGAAACCACGTTGATCGTCGGCACTCTGACCTTCGCCGGCGTCGGCTGGCACAACAACGGCGACGCCATGCTTGCCAACACCGCCGCCGCCATGGCCCGTGCTCGACACGAGACAGGCCGAGAAGAGCTCACCCATGAGATCGGCTCGGAATCGACGCGCAAACCTGCATTTGCTGCGTAGTCACCTGCTCCACTCGACGCACGGAAAGGCATGATTCATGGACACCCAAACCCACACCTCTCCGCGCGTCCTGCGCGTGGAGGAAGCAGCGCGAGCGCTTGGTATCGGCCGATCTCTGGTCTACGACCTCATTCGCTCCGGTCGCCTCCGGTCGTTTAAGGTGGGGAGTCGTCGGCTCATTCCAGCCGCCGCCATTGACGAGACCATCGCTAATCTCAGCAGGGAGGAATGATGGCACGCGAACCATCGCGTCCGCGAAAGGCGTCCGGGGGCAAAAATCCCAACGGCGAAGGATCCATATATCAGCGGAAGAGTGACGGCCGCTGGGTCGGTCAGGCATACGCCCTCACGACCGACGGCACCCGAAAGCGCAAGTACGTCTACGGCGACACCTGGGAGGAAGCCCATCACAAACTGGTCGAACTGAAGTCACGTACGCAGCGCGGCATCCCGCTTCCGGACCGGGCGTGGAAGCTCCGCGAGTACCTGCCGTACTGGCTGAGTGTCCACGTGACGGGCCTCAAGGCGACGACGGGTCGCGGCTATGAGAGCGTCGTGCGGCTGCACCTGGTCCCGGCGCTTGGCGGTAAGCGACTCGACTCGTTACAGGTCCAGCACGTTCGGACCCTCCTCGACGAATTTCGCAACAAATGCCTGTGTTGCACTAGCGGAGCCGATGCCAATCGTCCTGTCGAAAGGCAATGCTGCTCGGCCGGGAAGTGCTGTGCGCACTATCCCAGTTCTCGCCAGATCCAATACGTCCACGGGGTTTTGAGAAATGCCCTTCATCAGGCGATGCGCGAGGAACTCATCCCCCGCAATGTCGCCACCCTGGTTCGCGTTCCGTCACCTCGATATAAAGTCGGCAAAGGGCTTTCCGTCGATCAGGTTCGTGCGATTCTCAAGGCCGCCGAGGGACATCGACTCTATCCGCTTTACGTGATCGCGGCGACCATGGGACTGCGCCGGGGGGAACTGCTCGGGATGCGTTGGTCAGATCTCGATCTGGACATTGGCACGCTCACGATTGAGCAGACCGTACAACGTGTGGGCGGAAAGCTCGTGCTGTCGGATGCGAAGACCGAAGGCTCGGAAAGCCCTCTCCCGTTGCCCGAATGGACATGGCTGGTGCTGCTCGAACATCAGGAAGCCCAGCAGGTCGCACGGAACCGGCTTTCGGCGGTGTGGCAGGACCACGGCCTGGTCTTCCCCTCCGAGGTCGGCACCCCGATCGAGCCCCGCAACCTCAACCGCCATTTCGCCAGCCTGCGGGCGACAGCCGGCCTCCCGACCGTCCGGCTGCATGACATGCGTCACACCGTGGTCTCAATGCTCATGGAGCTGGGCGTCCCGCCGCACGTCGTCCAGGCCATCGCCCGGCACGCCGACGTCAAACTCACGCTCAAGGTCTACTCGCACACGAACCTCGACGCGATGCGTCAGGCACTCGGCAAGTTGGACGGACAGCTGTCGTGAACGGCGTTGCTGTCAGCGTTGCTGTCAACCGCCACTTATCGATCATGGTGACTAGCATTGCTGCTGGTCAAGGTGGTGGGCGCGGCAGGTTTCGAACCTGCGACCCCTCGCTTGTAAGGCGAGTGCTCTCCCGCTGAGCTACGCGCCCGGTTCCGCGGCAACCGGAGTGGCCATCCTATCGGAGGCGCCAAAAGACTATCGGAGGCGCTAGAAGATCGTCTCCTTCAGGGTCTCTCGCCAGGTCTGCTGGTCCCGCCGTTCGCCCGGGCCCAGCATCTGGGCGTAGCGGACCACGCCCTCCTTGTCGATCACGAACGTGCCGCGGTTGGCGAAGCCCGCCTTGTCGTGGAACACCCCGTATGCCTGGGCGACCGCGCCGTGCGGCCAGAAGTCGGCCAGCAGTGGGAAGTTGTAGCCTTCGCGCTCCGCCCAGATCTTGTGGCTGTACGTCGAGTCCACGCTTACCGTCAGCACCTGGACGTCGTCGTTCGCATATTCGCTGAGGTTGTCGCGGATCTCCGCCAGCTCGCCCTGGCAGGTCCCGCTGAAGGCCAGCGGGTAGAACACCAGCAGGACCGCCTTGCGTCCCTTGAAGTCCGCGAGTGCGACCTCCTGGTTGTTCTGGTCCTTGAGGGTGAAGTCCGGCGCCTGCGCCCCTACCTCGATCGGCATGGGTTCACGATAGCCGAGCCCACGTCGAATGGCCGGTCGCCCGTCCTGGGGCGCCGGCCGGCAGAAGCGCCGAAGCTACTTCTTCTTCGTGCCGCGGGGTGACACCAGCCTCGCGGCCGTCCAGTCCTTGCCCGCGTTTACCGTGGAGGTCTGCTGAAGGCCGGCGGTCTGCGCGGACTCGCTGACCTCACTCGGCTCGACGTGGCCGTCGCGGCCGGCCTTCGGAGTCAGCAGCCACACCACTCCGGTGTCTGCCAGTGGCCCCAAAGCATTGGTGAGCAGGTCGAACAGGTCACCGTCGCCATCGCGATACCAGAGCAGTACCGCGTCGACCACCTCATCGGTGTCCTCATCTTCCAACTCCCCACAACGTTCGGCCAGGGCGTCACGGAGGTCTTCGTCGACGTCGTCGTCGTAGCCCATCTCCATGACCACCATGTCCGGTTCGATCCCGAACCGGTCCGCCGGGCTACGTACGCCGTCGGCCTGACCAGCGGTCGCGCTCACTGTCGAATGCCTCCTTGTTCCGGGTAGGGCCGAGTGCCGGCCCCGGTCTGGGTAGTCCACACAGTTGTGGCCCTGCGCGCAAGTGGCGCACCGAGTGTGTGGCAATTTACCGCGCCAACAGCGCGTAGGCACCCTGTGTGATGGCATCTTCCCCGATCAGGACCTGTTGTGCTGCCGGACCGAGCGGAACGAACGAGTCCGCGGCGGCGATCCGGCGGGCCGCGCCGACGAATCCGCCGTCCACCAGGGCCGCCAGAATGCCCTCGCCGACCCCTCCGGAGCGCCGGGTCTCGTCCACGATCAGCACCCGTCCGGTCGCCGCCGCCTCCCTGACCAGGTCGGCTGTGGGCAGCGGGGAGAGCCAGCGCAGGTCGACCACCCGGGAACCGTAGCCCTCGGCCGCAAGCTGGGCCGCCACCCGCAGCGACATGGGCACCCCGTTGCCGAAGGTGATGATGGTCAAATTGTCGGCTGACCCGATCGGGTACATCCGGGCGCGCCCGATCGGCATGTGCCCGCTCGCCCACTCGTTCGGACCCGCGTACGGCGCCAGCCACTCGTTGTCACCCGGCGCGTACAGGTCGCGGGTGTGGTAAAGCGCGATCGGCTCCAGGAAGACGCAGACGCTGCCGTCGGCCGCCGCGGCGGCCAGGCAGGCCCGCAGCATCGGCGCGGCGTCCGCGGCCCGGGCGGGCACGGCCAGGACCAGCCCCGGTACGTCGCGCAGCACGGCCACCGAGTTGTCGTTGTGGAAGTGGCCCCCGAAGCTCTGCTGGTAGGCCAGGCCGGCGACCCGGACGACCATCGGGTTGCGGAACGCGCCCTGGGAGAAGAACCCCATGGTGGCCGCCTCGCCGCGCAACTGGTCCTCGGCGTTGTGCAGGTACGCCAGATACTGAATTTCCGGGATCGGGAGCATGCCCGCCAGCCCCGCGCCCAGCCCGAGGCCCAGCACGGAGGTCTCGTCGAGCAGGGTGTCGAAGACCCGGTCGGCACCGAACCGGTCCCGCAGGTTCTTCGTGACGCCGTAGACGCCGCCCTTGACGGCCACGTCCTCGCCGAACAGGATCGCGCCCGGGACGGTGAGCAGGGCGTCGGTGAGGGTGGCGTTGATGGTCTGTGCCAGGGTGAGCGGGTTGCCCTGCTCGGGCAGCCGGCCGCCGAAGGCCTGCAGCCGGGTGGCCGAGCCGGGACCGCCGGCCCGGGTGGCGGCGTCGGCGATGACCCGGGCCGTGCGCAGCGGGCGGCGCGGGGCCAGCGGCGCCATGACCTCGGCCGCGCTCGTCAGCTTCGGCTCGTTGAGCACCTCCTCGGCCACCTTGCGGACCTGCCAGCCGACCTCGTCGTAGCGGGTGATCAGCTCCTCCACGCCGGCGAAGCCGCCCTCGATGAGCAGTCGGGCGGTGCCGACCAGCGGGTCGCGTTCCAGGTCGCGGGCGATCTCGTCGGCCGAGCGGTAGGCCACCTCGGCGTCGGCGCCGGCGTGGCCCATGAACCGGACCATGGTGAGATGCAACACGGCCGGGCGGCGCTGCTCACGCACCCAGTCGGCGGCCTCGCGGGCGGCGTCGTAGGTGGCGGCCAGGTCACAGCCATCGGCGGCGAAGTAGCGCAGGCCCGGGCGGGCGCGCAGGGTCTCGGCGGTCCAGCCGTCGGGCGACGGGACGCTGATGCCGTACCCGTTGTCCTCGCAGACCAGCAGCAGCGGCAGCCGCTGGCCGGCGTGGTCGTACCAGCCGGCGGTGTTGAAGGCCGCGGTCGCGGTCGCGTGGTTGACCGAGGCGTCACCGAAGGACGCCACCGCGAGCGCGTCGGCCGGCCAGGGGGTCTGCGTGCCGCGGGCGATGCCGAAGGCGAGGCCGACGGCCCGGGGCAGGTGCGAGGCGATCGTCGACGTGGTCGGGATGATCTGCAGATCGGCGCGGCCGAAGACCTTGTGCCGGCCGCCGGCGATGGGCTCGGTGGCGGCGGCCACCACCCCGCGCAGCACGTCCCGCGCGGCCTCGACCAGCGGGTCCTTGCGGGCGTCGTCGTCGCCGTCGGCGCCGACCTGCTGGGCCCGGGCACAGTAGAACCCGCCGGACCGGTAGTGCAGCAGCGCCGGGTCGTCCGGGCGCAGGGCGGCGGCCACCGCCGCGTTTCCCTCGTGGCCGGACGAGCCGATCGTGTAGAAGCCCTCGTTGAAGCTGCGCAGCCAGCGCGCCGCCAGGTCGAGATGTCTGCTGGTGAGCTGGGCGTCGAAGAGCTCTCGGGCGCGGGTCCCGGTGAGGGCCGAGCCGTCGCGGACGGGTTCGTCGGGCACCGGCCGACGGTCGCTCGGCTGCAGGGCCGAGACGGCGTCGCGGAAGCGCTCGTCGAGGTTCTGCGGGGTGGTCACGCGACCCAGCATTGCCGACCATTGCCGCCGCCGCCACCGCACGTGAGTGCCGTCGAACACTCCGCCGGAAGTCCACTTGCCAGCAATGCCCGCGCGGTCTAGCTTCAATGTTCAGAAGGTACTGAACGTTGAAGTTTTCAAGGGAGCACGATGGACCTCAGCGCCGAGCGCCGCTACGCCGAGGAGGCCGGCGTCGTGCTGGCCGGCATGGGCATGCCGCAGGCGTACGGGAAGCTCCTGGGTTGGTTGTTGATCTGCACCCCGGCCGCGCAGAGCGGCGCCGAGCTCGTCGCCGCCCTCGGGCTCTCCAAGGGCTCGGTCAGCGCCGGCCTGCGCACGTTGCAGGCCGGCGGCATGGTCCGGCGGGTGGCCATGCCCGGGCGCCGCGGCTCCTTCTTCGAGATGGCCCCCGACGCGATGATGCAGGCCGCGAGCTCGGAGAAGTTCACCCAGTTCCGGGTGCTGATGGAGCGCGGCCTGGACGTGCTGGGCGGCGAGGCCGCGCCGGGCGCCGAGCGGCTCCGCACCACCCGGGACTTCTACGCCTTCATCGAGACCGAGATGCCCAAGCTCATCCAGCGCTTCCAGGACGAACAGAGAGGACGGAGCGATGGCTGACCTGGCCATCTCCACCCAGGAGCTGATCAAGACCTACGGCCGCGGCAGCCGCGGCCTCGCCGGCCTCGATCTCGAGGTCAAAACCGGAGAGGTGTACGGCTACCTGGGCCCCAACGGCGCCGGCAAGTCCACCACCATCCGCATCCTGCTGGACCTGATCCGCCCCACCAGCGGCACCGTACGGGTGCTGGGGCTCGATCCGCGCACCGACGGCGTGGCGCTGCGCCGGCGGATCGGCTACCTGGCCGGCGACTTCATCGTGGACGGCCGGCAGACGGCCCGGCACCTGCTCACGTACCTGGGCAACCTGCGGGGTGGCGTGCCGGCCGCGCGGATCGCCGAGCTGGCCGAGCGCCTGGGCCTGGACCTGGATCGGCAGATCCGGGGCCTGTCCAAGGGCAACCGGCAGAAGGCCGGGATCGTCCAGGCGTTCATGCACTCCCCCGAGCTGCTCGTGCTCGACGAGCCGACCAGCGGGCTGGACCCGTTCCTGCAGCAGGAGTTCGTGCACCTGGTGCGGGAGGCCCGGGCGGGCGGCGCGACGGTCTTCATGTCGTCGCACGTGATGAGCGAGGTGCAGCAGACCGCCGACCGGGTCGGGATCATCCGCGACGGCCGGCTGATCGCCGTGGAGAGCGTCGAGTCGCTGCGCGCGCATGCCGTCCGCAGCGTGACCCTGACCTTCGACGGCGCCTTCGAGGTGGCCGACTTCGCCCGGGTGCCGGGCTTCTCCGGCCTGGCCGTGGCCGGCACCACCCTGCGCGGGCGGCTGGCCGGGCACACCGACGAGCTGGTCAAGGCCGCATCCCGGTACACGGTGCGGGACCTGCTCTGCGAGGAGCCGGATCTCGAGGAGATCTTCTTCCACTACTACGCACCGCCGGAGGCCGACCATGTTGCTGCGTGACGTCTATCCGAAGGCGCTCTGGGACGCCCGGCGGTCGCTGCCGGGCTGGACGGGCGCGATCGCGGCGGTGGCCCTGATGTACGCGGCGTTCTGGCCCACCGTCAGCTCGCCGGAGATGGCCGGCGCGCTCGCGGCGTACCCGAAGGACGTGCTGGCGGCCTTCAACGCCGAGGACCTGGGCACGCCGCAGGGCTACCTGGGCGGCACGGTCTACGGGCTGCTGGTGCCGCTGCTGGTGGCGGTCTTCATGATCGCCGCGGGGACCCGCGGCATCGCCGGGGACGAGGAGGCCGGGACGCTGGAGCTGGTGCTGGCGCACCCGGTGAGCCGGCGCGGGCTGGCGCTGCAGCGGCTCGGCGCGGCGCTGACCGAGATGGCGGTGGTCGCGGTGGTGCTGTTCGCGGTGATGGTGGCGGCGCGGGCCCCGTTCGAGTTGGGCTCGGTCTCCGTCGGTGGATTCCTGGCGATCAACACGCAGCTGGCGCTGTTCGGCGCCGTGTTCGCCGCGCTGGCCTTCGCCGTCGGCGCGGCGACCGGCCGCCGGGCCGCCGCGCTGGGCGTCAGCGCCGGTGCCGCGGTGCTGGCCTACCTGGCGAACAGCGTGTTCCCGCAGGTCGCGGCGCTGGAGTGGACGCGGTCGCTGTCGCCGTTCCACTGGTACCTCGGCGGCGATCCGCTCACCAACGGCCTGCAGTGGCCGGGGACGCTGGCCCTGGCCGGCACCACGCTGGTGCTCGCCGCCGCCGGCACGTACCTGTTCACCCGCCGCGACATCGCCGGGTGACGGCGGAGGGCTCCTGGCACGAATGGCAGACTTCCTCGTCATGGACACCACGGTGATCACCGTCCGGACCGGGGACCGGCCGGTCGTCCGGGACATCACGGGCGAGGCCGAGCGGTTCGTCAGCGGGCGCGGCGACGGCCTGCTGCACGTCTTCGTGCCGCACGCCACCGCCGGGGTGGCCATCATCGAGACCGGTGCCGGCTCGGACGAGGACCTGCTCACGGCCATCGACGAGCTGCTGCCCGCCGAGGACAAGTGGCGGCACCGGCACGGTTCGCGGGGGCACGGGCGCGACCACGTGCTGCCCGCCTGGATCCCGCCGTACGCGTCCCTGCCGGTCCTCGACGGGCGGATCCAGCTCGGCACCTGGCAGTCGATCTGTCTCGTCGATCCCAACGGCGACAACCCGACGCGGCAGGTCCGGTTCAGCTTTCTCACGGGTTAACCCGAAGTTACTGCTCAGTACGTGTGTCGAGCGTCGCGTACCCGGACGGTAGGCGTGACGACAGACACCGACAGGGGGCAGGATGGAGCCATTCCCGTGCGATTCACACAATGGTTCGCACGGTCCGACACCGACCTAGAGGAATGCCTGTGGCCACGGAGCGCAAGCGCCCGGTGATCAGCGACGGCCTGCCGAGCCAGCTTCCGGACATCGACCCCGAGGAAACCAGCGAGTGGGTCGAGTCGCTCGACGGAGTCATCGACGAAGGCGGCGCCAAGCGCGCCCGCTACGTGATGTTGCGCCTGCTCGAACGGGCCCGGGAGCGACAGGTCGGTGTCCCGCCGCTGACCTCGACGGACTACATCAACACGATCTCGCCCGAGCGGGAGCCCTGGTTCCCCGGTGACGAGTTCGTCGAGCGCCGGATCCGGGCGTACATCCGCTGGAACGCCGCGATGCTGGTGCACCGCGCGCAGCGGCCCGAGATCGGCGTCGGCGGGCACATCTCGACGTACGCCTCGTCGGCCAGCCTCTACGAGGTCGGCATGAACCACTTCTTCCGCGGCAAGGACCACCCGGGCGGCGGCGACCACATCTTCTTCCAGGGCCACGCCTCGCCGGGCATGTACGCCCGCGCGTACCTCGAGGGCCGGCTCTCGGAGAACGACCTGGACGGCTTCCGCCAGGAGCTCAGCCACCGGGCCGCGAGCGGTGGCGGCGGACTCCCGTCCTATCCGCACCCCCGGCTGATGAACAACTTCTGGGAGTTCCCGACGGTCAGCATGGGCCTCGGCCCGCTGAACGCGATCTACCAGGCCCGGTACAACCGCTACCTGCACAACCGCGGCATCAAGGACACCAGCGATCAGCACGTCTGGGCGTTCCTCGGCGACGGCGAGATGGACGAGGTCGAGTCGCTCGGCGCGATCGGCGTGGCGGCCCGCGAGGAGCTCGACAACCTGACCTTCGTGATCAACTGCAACCTGCAGCGTCTCGACGGCCCGGTGCGCGGCAACGGCAAGATCATCCAGGAGCTGGAGTCGTTCTTCCGGGGCGCCGGCTGGAACGTCATCAAGGTCGTCTGGGGCCGCGAGTGGGACTCGCTGCTCCACGCCGACGGCGACGGCGCCCTGGTCAACCTCATGAACGTCACGCCGGACGGCGACTACCAGACATACAAGGGCGAGTCCGGCGCGTACGTCCGGGAGAACTTCTTCGGCCGCGACCCGCGCACCCGCAAGCTGGTCGAGGGCATGACCGACGACCAGATCTGGAACCTCAAGCGCGGCGGCCACGACTACAAGAAGCTGTACGCGGCGTACAAGGCGGCCACCGAGCACACCGGCCAGCCGACGGTGATCCTGGCCAAGACCGTCAAGGGCTGGACGCTGGGCTCGCACTTCGAGGCCCGCAACGCCACGCACCAGATGAAGAAGCTGACCCTGGACGACCTCAAGCAGTTCCGGGACCGGCTCTACCTCGACATCCCGGACAAGCAGCTGGAGGACAACCCCTACCTCCCGCCGTACTTCCACCCCGGTGCGAAATCCGACGAGCTGCAGTACATGCTGGAGCGCCGCAAGGAGTTGGGCGGCTTCGTGCCGAGCCGGCGCACCAAGCACAAGTCGCTGGCGATCCCCGACTCCAAGACCTTCGGCGACGTCAAGCGCGGCTCCGGCAAGCAGAAGGTCGCCACCACGATGGCCTTCGTCCGGCTGCTCAAGGACCTGATGCGCGACAAGGAGTTCGGGGCCCGCTGGGTGCCGATCATCCCGGACGAGGCGCGCACCTTCGGCATGGACTCTCTCTTCCCGACCAAGAAGATCTACTCGCCGCACGGCCAGACCTACACCTCGGTCGACCGCGAGCTCTTCCTGTCGTACAAGGAGTCGACCAGCGGGCAGATCCTGCACGAGGGCATCAACGAGGCCGGCTCGACCGCCAGCTTCATCGCGGCCGGCACCTCGTACGCCACCCACGACGAGCCGATGATCCCGCTGTACATCTTCTACTCGATGTTCGGCTTCCAGCGCACCGCCGACGAGCTGTGGGCGGCGGCGGACCAGATGACCCGCGGCTTCCTGCTCGGCGCGACCGCCGGGCGGACCACGCTCAACGGCGAGGGCCTGCAGCACGAGGACGGGCACTCGCTGCTGATCGCGGCGACGAACCCGGCCGTGGTGGCGTACGATCCGGCGTTCGCGTTCGAGATCGCGCACATCGTCGAGAACGGCCTGCACCGGATGTACGGCGAGCACCAGGAGAACGTCTTCTACTACCTGACCATCTACAACGAGCCGATCCTGCAGCCGGTCGAGCCGGCCGAGGTCGACGTCGAGGGCCTACTCAAGGGCATCTACCGCTATGCGGCGGCGCCCGAAGCGACCGGACCCAAGGCACAAATCCTCGCCTCCGGCATGGGCATGCAGTGGGCCCTCAAGGCCCAGCGACTGCTCGCCCAGGACTGGGGCGTGGCCGCGGACGTCTGGTCGGTGACGTCCTGGACGGAGCTGCGCCGCGACGCCGTCGAGACCGAGGAGCACAACCTGCTCAACCTCGGCGAGCCGCTGCGCAAGCCGTACATCCAGACCAAGCTGGAGGGCACCGAGGGCCCGGTGGTCGCGGTCAGCGACTGGATGCGGGCCGTGCCCGACCTGATCAGCCGCTGGGTGCCGAACGACTACACGTCGCTGGGCACCGACGGCTTCGGCATGAGCGACACCCGGCACGCCCTGCGCCGCCACTTCCACGTCGACGCGGAGTCGATCGCGGTGGCCACGCTGCGCCAGCTCGCGCTGCGCGGCAAGGTGCCGGCGCACGTGCCGGCCGAGGCCGCCAAGAAGTACGCGATCGACGACGTCTCGGCCGCCCCGGTGGGCGAGACCGGCGGCGACAGCTGACGCCGACACCGGCGAGAAAGGGGAGGCCCACGGGCTTCCCCTTTTTCTGCGCCTAGATCCTCAGGTATGTCCGGATAGTGCCGAAGGGCCGGGCATGGGGTTCCAGATCAGCCACAAACTGCTCGCGCTCGGTCTGGGAGGGGTGGTCGGCACGGCCGCCGTCCTCGTCGGAGTCGGCGCCTGGCAGAGCGGCGCGTTCGCCGACAAGACCAGCGCCCAGGTGGCGCAGCTCAACTCGCAGGACCTGGACCAGACCACCGCCAGCGTGACCCGGTTGGTCAGCTCGGTCGGCAGCGAGGTGCAGGCCGGCGTCGCCGGCAACATGCAGACCGCGTACGGGCTGCTCACCCAGCGGGGCGGGCTGCAGCAGCAGAAGCGTACCGCGACCTGGACGGCCATCAACCAGCTGACCCAGGCGAAGTCGACGGTGACGCTGCCGCGGCTGGCCGTCGACGGGACGTGGCTCGGGCAGAACGCGAACATGAAGACCGCGACGCCGTTCGTCGACGACGTGAAGTCGCTGATCGGCGGCACGGTCACCGTCTTCCAGCGGATGGACGACGCGGGCAACCTGATCCGGACCGCGACGAACGTGCCCAACAAGACCGGCAACCGCGCGATCGGTACGTACATCCCGGCGCTGACCGCCGACGGCACACCGAACGCGGTGGCCGCGTCCATCAAGGCCGGCAAGCCGTACCGGGGCGTCGCGCTGGTGGTCGACACCTGGTACGTCACCGCCTACGACCCGGTCAAGGACTCCGCGGGGAAGGTGATCGGCGCGCTCTACGTCGGCGTGCCGCAGGCGACCGCGCTGAAGAGTCTCACCGACGCGATCGCCGCGACGCCGGTCCGCGAGAACGGCTGGGTGACCGTCTACAGCACCGGGAAGACCGACACCGGCCGGGTCATCGCCTCCAGCATCGACGGCGCCACCGGGAGCACCGACCTGACCGTCACCGACGCCGCCGGCACCAAGTACGTCGAGGAGATCGTCGCGCAGGCCCCGCAGCTCACGGACGGCGCGACGTGGCGGACCACGTACCAGTTGCCGGGCTCGGCCGGCGCCGCCGCGGGTGACACCACCACGACGGTCGCCTACTACGCGCCGTACTCGTGGGCCATCGCCGTCGGCGGCTACGACGGCGACGCGGCCGGCGCGGCCGAGGCGGTCCGCGAGGGCCGCAAGAGCATGCTGACCGCGTTTCTGATCGCCGCGGTGCTGCTGGCCCTGGCCTGCGGCGTGATCGCGGCCTGGCAGGCCCGCCGGATCTCGGGACGCCTCGGCGTGCTGACCGCGGCCCTGACCCGGCTCGCCGGGCGGGACCTGACGGTGTCGGTCCCGCCGAGCAGCCAGGACGAGATCGGCCGGGCCGGCACCGCCCTGAACACCGCCGTCACCGAGCTGCGTGGGGTGATCGTCGAGGTCACCAGCGCCTCCAGCGGCGTCTCCCGTTCCGCCGCGCAGGTCGCCGCGACGGGCAGCGAACTGGCCGCGTCCGCCGAGGACGCGTCCGGTCAGGCCGGTGCGGCCAGCGTGGCTGCCGCGGGCATCAGCCAGGTCGTGCAGACGGTCGCGGCCGGCGCGGAGGAGATGGGCTCGTCGATCGACGAGATCTCCGGCAACGCCCAGGACGCCGCGCGGGCCGGCCGGGACGGCGTCGGGCTGACCGAGACGGCCACCAGCGTGATCGCCGAGCTGCGGCTCTCCACCACCAAGATCAGCGACGTGGTGCGGCTGATCGCCAGCATCGCCGAGCAGACCAACCTGCTGGCGCTGAACGCCACCATCGAGGCGGCCCGCGCGGGCGACCTCGGCAAGGGCTTCGCGGTGGTGGCCGGGGAGGTCAAGGAGCTGGCTCAGGAGACCGCCCGGGCGACCGACGACGTCACGGCCCGGGTCGCGGCGATCGAGGGCGACACCGCCCGCGCGGTCGACGCGATCAACGCGATCACCGCCATCATCGCCCAGGTCAACGACTACCAGACGGCGATCGCGGCGGCGGTGGAGGAGCAGGCCGCCACGACCGCGGAGATGGCCCGCAACATCAGCGAGGTGGCGACCGGCAGCCAGGACATCGCGGTCGGCATCACCGCGGTCAGCGGCGCGGTGGACAGCACCCGCTCCTCCGTGACGGTCTCCCACCAGGCGGCCGACGAGCTCAACGGGACGGCCCGGCGGCTGACCGAGCTGGTGGGACGGTTCACCGTCTGAGCCCGGATCCGCGCGGTCCCAGGAACGGGACCGCGCGGGTCACCGGTTAGGCGGGCAGGGTCCAGCGCTGGTTGGTGCCGGCGAAGCACTCCCAGATCTGCAGCCGGGTGCCGTTGGCCGAGCTGTTGTTCGCCGCGTCCAGGCACTTGGCGGCGGCCGGGTTGCGCAGGGTGCCGTTGCTCTGCGCCTGCCACTGCTGGGCGCCCGAGCCGTTGCAGTCGTAGAGCTGCACGAGCGAGCCGTTCGCCGTACCCGCGGCGGTGACGTCCATGCACTTGCCCAGCGCCCGCAGGGTGCCGTCGGTGGCGACGGTCCAGCTCTGGGCGGCGGTGCCGTTGCAGTCGTAGAGCTGCACCGCGGTGCCGTTGGCCGAGGAGGCCCCGGCGACGTCCACGCACTTGCCGGCGATGCCGGTGATCTGGCCGGTGCGGCCCGTCGGCGGCGGTGTGCCGCCCGTCGCCGTCTCGTAGATCGCACTGACCAGCGAGTTCGCGCCGGTCGCGTCCTGCGAGAGCTCCCAGTTCATGATGCCGCCGGCGTTCGCCATGGCCCACTGGGTCTTGCGGCGGATCGTCGGCAGGCCGTTGTAGCACTCGTTGACGCCGCTGATGGTGGCGCAGTCCTGGTTGGCGAACGCCGCGTTGGTGGCGACGATCTGCGCGTACGTGCGGTAGCCGGGCCGGCTGTAGAACGGCACGCCGAGCACCGCCTTCGCGGCCGGCAGGCCGCGGTTCTTCCAGAAGGTGACGCTGGCGATCGACCAGTCGTAGTTGGCGTGCGGGCTGCCGCCGTCGTACGCCATGATGTTCAGCCAGTCGACCATGCCGAAGACCGCGGGCTGGACGCCGTTGGCCGTGCCGCCCTCGGAGACGACCGCGGCCGTCAGCAGCTTGCCCTGGCCGTGCAGGGCGGTGCTGAGCTGCTGCATCAGGGCCGTGTAGTTGTTGCCGGAGGTGCCCGGGTCGGGATATTCCCAGTCGATGTCGATGCCGTCCAGGTTGTACTGGCCGACCAGGCCCATGACGGCGTTGACGAAGGTGGTGCGGGCGCCGGAGTTGCCGGCGAGCGCCTCGAAGGCCGAGTCGTTGCCGTCGTTCCAGCCGCCGAGCGCGAGCCCGATCTTGACGTTGTTCTGGTGGCCGAGCGAGACCAGCGACTGCAGCTTGCCCGGGTCCGGCACGGCCTGCAGGGTGCCGTTGGAGTTCGGCAGCACGAAGGCGTAGTTGATGTGGGTCAGCTTGCCGTACTGCACGCTGTTGACGCTGCCGGACCAGGACGGCAGGTAACCGACGCTCTTGAAGTTGTTGGGCAGGACCGCGGCCTCGGCCGTGCCGGGGAGGACGACCGCGCTTGCGGCGACCATCGCTGCGGCGGCCGCGACTGCGGCCAGTCTTCTCTTCATCAGGGGACCTCTCTGTCCGGCGTGGGGGCGCCGTAGGGATGACATCGGTCCGCTGAATTTTAAGAAGGTTTACTAATAGTCGTCAATATACAACGTGATAAAAGGTCGACGACAAGGCCCTCGACACGCGCCGTAGGCTGGTCGGGTGACAGTACGCGTACGCTTCGCCCCTTCTCCGACCGGAATGTTCCACGTTGGCGGCGCCCGCTCGGCGCTGCAGAACTGGATCTTCGCCCAGCAGAACGGGGGAGTCTTCGTCCTGCGCATCGAAGACACCGATGCCGCCCGCAACCGTCCGGAATGGACGGAGGGCATCCTCTCGGCGCTCGACTGGATCGGCATCGAGCGCGGCTCCTACGAGGGCCCCTACTACCAGTCGACGTACGCCGGTGAGCACACCGCCGCCGCGACCCGCCTCTACGGCGAGGGCCGCGCCTACTACTGCGGCTGCACCCGCGACGAAGTCATCGCCCGGACCGGCAACACCCACACCGGCTACGACGGCTTCTGCCGTGACCGCGCGCTGGGCCCCGGCGAGGGCCGGGCGCTGCGCTTCCGCACCCCGGACGAGGGCGAGACCGTCGTCGTCGACATGGTCCGCGGCGAGCCCACCTTCGAAAACAAGCTGCTGGAAGACTTCGTCATCGCCCGCAGCGACGGCTCGGCCGTCTTCCTGCTGGCCAACGTCGTCGACGACATGACCATGGGGATCACCCACGTCATCCGCGCCGAGGAGCACCTGCCCAACACCCCCAAGCAGCAGCTGCTCTGGGAGGCGCTGGGGGTCAAGCCGCCGGTGTGGGGGCACGTGCCGGTCATCGTCAACGAGAAGCGGCAGAAGCTCTCCAAGCGGCGCGACAAGGTGGCGCTGGAGTCCTACCGCGACGAGGGCTATCTCGCCGCCGCCATGCGCAACTACCTGATGCTGCTCGGCTGGGCGCCCTCCGGCGACCGCGAGATCGTGCCGTGGTCGGTCGTCGAGGAGGAGTTCAAGCTGCCCGAGGTCAGCCACTCCCCCGCGTTCTTCGACGTGAAGAAGCTGCGGGCGTTCAACGGCGACTACATCCGCGCCCTGGACGCCGAGGAGTTCGCCGCGGTCTGCGCGCCGTGGCTGTGCGGCACCGAGACGATCCCGGCACCGCCGTGGGAGCCGGCCGCCTTCGACTCCGGCGTGTTCGCCGCGGTGGCGCCGCTGGCGCAGACCCGCATCGCGGTGCTCAGCGAGATCGTCGACTACGTCGACTTCCTCTTCCTGGCCGAGCCGGTCAGCGACGAGCAGTCCTGGAACAAGGCCATGAAGGAAAGCGCCGGCGAGATCCTGGACGCCACGCTCGCGGCGTTCGGCGCGCTGGAGGCGTGGGCCGCCGAGCCGCTGAAGGCCGCCCTCGAGCGGGTCGGCGAGGAGCGCGGGCTCAAGCTGGGCAAGACCCAGGCACCGGTACGCGTCGCGACGACCGGCCGCACGGTGGGGCTGCCCCTGTTCGAGTCGCTGGAGATGCTGGGCCGCGAGCGGACCCTGGCCCGGCTCACCACCGCGCGGGCCCGGCTCGCCTAAGGTTTCGTGACCATTTCGGTACGCGCGCGCCGGCATTACGGCGCGCGCGTACCGCATAGGGCGGCGATCCGGCCAGCGCCACCCGTCCAAATGGGTACGAACGTCAGCAGCACGGGTGACCGTGGCACCCCCGACTTGCCTACCGTGGGTACTATTCGCCCGCTGATCAGCGGCCACCGTTCGCCATCGCAGTCGATCCCAGATAGCTCCAATTCGTCCCGGTCCGAGATGCGGCCGGGGCCATCTGCGGGCAGGCTGAACGAACGATGCCGAGCCGGCGCCGGGCCCGACATGGGCCCCGCCGGCACGAGCAGCGCACGATGTGTCATTCACGGGGCGGGGAGGCCGGACGGTGGTTCAAGGGGTGATCGCCCGATTGCTGTCGGCGACCGGTGTGTTTGCGGTAGGTGTCGTGTTGAGCGCGGGGCTGGCTCCGGCCGGCATCGCTCAGGCCGCCACCCCGGCCGGCCTGGTGACGGCCGGTTCCGCGTTGGCCGCGCCCAAGACGCCGCCGAAGCCCACCGCCGTGCAGATCTCCGGCAAGTTCCCGGGCGGCACGCTGACCGTGCAGGCCGCCGAGCGCGCGGACCTGTTCAAGCGCCTGCTCAGCGAGGTGAGCTGGCTGGCGGCCACCACGCCGACCACCTCGAAGCCCGCGGCCAACAAGCTCGGTCCGAAGTTCACGATCACCGTCCTGATCAAGGACAAGCCGAACCAGATCTACGACCTCTACCCGAACGCCGCCGGCGGCCCGCGGGCCTACCGTCCGGCGAAGCAGCCGACCGGCAAGAAGACGGCCGGCTGGTTCTACGGGCGACTGACCATGTCGGAGTCGCTGCGCGTGAGCGGCGTGCCGCTCAAGGAGAAGCCGGACGTGGTGACCGGCGGCATCGGCGGCGGCGTCGGCGAGGACGTCGCGGCCGAGGAACTGGACCCCGTCGAGGGTGTCAGCAGCGTGCTCGCCGACATGCGGCAGCTGCTCCTGCTCAACGGCGCGGTCCTGCTCACCATCCTGCTCGGCCTCGGTGGCATCGCGTTCCTGATCCGCCGCCGGGTCTGACCCCACCCGGTCCGCGGGCCGGTCGCGCCGGTCAACCTGCCGGGCGCACCGGCACCCGCAGGATCGGGCAGGCCGGTGCCGGCACGTTGCACCGCTCGCCCAGCCCGAAGCCGTCCGGCAGCTTGGTGTCCGTGGCCGCCTCCGCGACCTCCGCCGTGGTCAGCGGCGGCTCGCCCCGCTCGGCGCTGCCGGTGCCCCGCTCGCCCGTGGCCATGACCGCCACCGTGCGGCCGTCGACCACCCGGCGGGCGATCACCTCGTGCACCTGCCAGTCGACGTCGGCGGTCTCGGCATAGCGGGAGTATTCGACGCCCGCCTCGGTCCGATCCGGCAGCGCACAGACGTCCGGCTCGGCCAGTACGGGCAGGCACAGCCCGGCCGGCGCGTCGTAGACGGCCACCTCCACCAGGCCCCGCGACTCACCGTCCGCGTTCAGCACCGCGTACTGCCGCCAGCCGGCCCCGGAGGCGGGCGGGCGCGGCACGATCCGGTAGCCCTTCGCATCGACCGGCGGCGCCAGCACGGCCAGCACCGGGTCGAGCACCGCCGACGGGCGTGGCTGGGGCACGGGCACCGCGGCGGTCGAGCGGGGCTTGGGGCCGGGCAGCAGGACGGTTGTGAGGGCGTACCCGAGCAGCACGACCAGCGCCACCGCGACCAGGCCGGCCAGCACCACGCTGCGCGCGCGGCGGCGGCGCAGCCGGTCCGCGCGGCGCACGATGTCGGGGACCGCGTCGCCCGGCGGTGGTTCGCCCTCGCAGGCCCGCTCCAGCACCGCGGTGAGCAGGGCGCTCATCGCACTCCCGCCAGCAGGCCCGCGAACGCACCCAGGCCCACCGCCTCGAAGGCGAGCACCCGGCTGTCGTCCAGGTCGAGGGCGTCCGCGGTCTCGTCGATGGCCAGGCCGCAGAAGTGCCGCAGCACCAGCACGGCCCGGCAGCGCGGGGCCAGGCCGTGCAGCGCGTCCAGCACCAGCACGGTGTGCACGGAGTCACCGACGGGCGGGGCCGCGACCTGCGCGTTCCCGACGAAGACGTGCTCCCGCCGGCCGCGGGGCTTCTTGAAGGCGGCCATCAGATCGGCGTACGCCCACAGGTCCGGCTCGGGGATGTCGGGGTCGGCGAGCACCCGGGCGATGGTGGTGCGGGCGACTTCGTCGGCGAGCCCCCAGTCGCCGCACATCAGGAACGCGGCGCGGCGCAGCAGGATGTACCGCTCCAGAACGTACCCGTCGGACATAAGCCTCTTTATAGGCCACGACCCGCCGGCGGCGACGCGGAACGGCGTCAGGCGACGCTAACGGTGACCTCCACGAGCCGGACCAGGTCGTCCAGATCGGCGTCGAACTCCGCCGCGTCGTCGTCATGGGCCGCCGCCTCGTCGCCGGGCAGGCCGCCGGTGACCTCGCCGACCGTGTAGCCAAGCAGGAACGCGCAGATCATCCGGGTCAGCCGCGGCACCTGTCCGTCCGGCACGCCCGCGTCGTGCAGGCAGCCGCGCAGCGCGGCCGTCAGCCAGGACGCGGAGGCGCCGGCCGAGGGCCGGTTCAACAGCAGGGGGTACGCGCCGGGGTGCGCCCGGGACAACGCCCGCACCGCGCGGCCCAGGGCACGCAGGCGCTGCCGCCAGTCGATGTCACCGGGGTCCTCGCCGTACCCGGTGCCCAGCTCCAGGTGCAGGAGGTCGACGAGCCCGTCGAGCAGGGCGTCCTTGCCGCCGACGTACGGATAGAGCGCCATCGAGGTGAGCCCGACCCGCTCGGCGACGGCGCGCATGGACATGGCGCCGAGGCCGTGTTCGTCGACGAGGGCCAGGGCCTGGTCGAGGATGAGTCGTCTCTTGTCGTCCACCGGCACACCGTGACGAGGCCGGCTGGGAGATGAGGCGGAACGAGCCCGCCACACCGCTGCCAGTCACCCGCGCGGGTGAGCGGGACCGCCGATCAGCACCAGCGACCGGGCGGCCGGCCCCGGCTCACGGCCCGGCGCCGGGGGCGGACCGCGCCGTGCAGGTGGGCACCGGCCCAGCCGCGCAGCTCGGTGCGGCAACCGACCCGGTGCGGGACGTCGTCGACCGGCTCCTCGGCGGCCGGAGGGAACGGCTCCTCCGCGGCGGTCTGCTCCGCGTCGGCGTACAGCTGGCCATCCTCGCGCTCCGTCATCCCTGCCTCCCCTCCTGCCCGCCATCCGGACTACCGGCTCTCATCGGCACCGCACGCCCGTCGTTAAGGACCTGTCCGCGCGGTTGTTACGACGACACCTTGCCAGGTCACCGACCGAAGTCGCGGCGAAGGCGCACCGCTATTTCGGACAAATAACCCAAAGGGTTCAGGTGAAGAAAGCTCGGCAACGGGCGGAACGCTACAACCACCGGGCCCGCCGCGGCCATCAAATGACGTGCCGCGGCACCGGCGACCGCCGACGTGCCCGGCCGTGACAGGCTGGCCGGGTGGCGACGGAGGCGAAATCCGGGGGTACGGCGAAGCGCCCCCCGCTGGCTGCCACCCTGCGCCGGGTCGAACGCCGCGCCGGGGCCCTGGCCAGCGCCAGCGTCGCCCGGATGGACGAGACCCTGCCCTGGTTCCGGGCCCTGCCCGCCGACCAGCGCTCCTGGGTCATGCTGGTGGCCCAGGCCGGGGTCCGGTCCCTGGTGGAGTGGCTGCGCTCCGGCGGCACCGCGGCCGGCACCCAGGAGATCTCCGACGAGGTCTTCGCCGCCGCACCGCGCGCGCTGGCCCGCTCGATCACGCTGACCCAGACCGTCGCCCTCGTCAAGGTCACCATCGACGTGGCCGAGGCCGAGGTCGGTAGCCTGGCCGCGGCCGGCGAGGAGGAGGCCCTCGCGCTGGCCATCCTCAAGTTCTCCCGGGAGATCGCCTTCTCGGCCGCCCGGGTGTACGCCCGCGCCGCCGAGTCGCGCGGCGCCTGGGACGCCCGGCTGCAGGCGCTGCTGGTCGACGCCCTGCTCCGCGGCGACTCCTCCGACGTGCTCGCCAGCCGCGCCGCGGCACTGGGCTGGGCCGACGCCCCGCCGGTGGCCGTCGTCGTGGGCCGCTCCCCCGGCGGCGACATCACCGCGGTGCTGCACTCGGTCTACCGCGCCGCCCGCCGGGCCCGGGTCGAGGTCATCGGCGGGGTGCACGGCGACCGGCTGGTGGTCGTGGTCGGCGGGGCCGCCGATCCGCTGGCGGTGGCCGGACACCTGGCGTCGAGCTTCGGCGAGGGCCCGATCGTGGTGGGCCCGGCCGCCCCCTCGCTGGACCAGGCCACCGAGTCGGCCCGGGCCGCGCTGGCCGGCTTCCGGGCGGCGCCCGCCTGGCCCGGCGCCCCGATCCCGGTAGGCGCCGACGACCTGCTGCCGGAGCGGGCCCTGGCCGGGGACTCCGAGGCCAGGCGCGCCCTTCGGCACGACGTGTACGGCGCCCTGTCCCGCGCGGGCGGCGGGCTGCTCAAGACGCTGGACGCCTTCTTCGCGGCCGGCGGGGTGCTGGAAAGCGCCGCCCGGGAGCTGTTCGTGCATCCGAACACCGTGCGATACCGCCTCAAAAGGGTTGCCGAAGTGACCGGCCTGTCGCCGCTGGACGGGCGGGACGCGTTCGCCCTGCGGATGGCCCTGACCATCGGGCGGCTCGATCCTGCGAGCTAAATCACGGCCCGGCCGGGGGCGCCCGCACCGCCCAGCAGAGCCCCGATACCATGGCTAATCTGGACGAAACGCGGGGGTGTTTGTAGGAAAGCTACAACGCCGGTCGTAGGGTTTGGTCCCGTGCAGCAACCCCGGAACGAGCCCGCATCCGGAAGAGTCGAGTCCGTGCTCGCCGTACTCTCTCCCGGCCAGGGTTCCCAGAAACCCGGCTTCCTCTCTGGATGGCTCGATCTTCCCGGCGCCGAGGCGCGCCTCACGTGGTGGTCCGCGCTCGCCGGCGTCGACCTGATCCACCTCGGCACCCAGGCCGACGCCGAGGCGATCAAGGACACCGCGCGCACCCAGCCGCTGCTCGTCGCCGCCGCCCTGCTCGCCGCCGAGCACCTGCCGATGTACGACGTCGGCCTGGTCGCCGGGCACAGCGTCGGTGAGCTCGGCGCCGCCGCCCTCGCCGGGGTGCTGCCCGCCGAGTCCGCCATCACGCTCGCCGGGGTCCGCGGTCGCGAGATGGCCGCCGCCTGCGCCCTGGAGCCCACCGGCATGAGCGCCGTGCTGGGCGGCGACGCCGACGAGGTGGTCGCCGCGATCGAGCGCCACGGGCTGTACCCGGCCAACCGCAACGGCGCCGGCCAGATCGTCGCCGCCGGCGCGCTGGACGCGCTCGCCAAGTTCGCCGCCGAGCCACCGGCCAAGGCCCGGGTCATCGCGCTGCAGGTCGCCGGCGCGTTCCACACGCCGTACATGGCGCCCGCCGAGCGCGCCCTCGGCGCCGTCGCCGGCGGCGTCCCGGTGACCGACCCCGCCCGCATCCTGCTGTCGAACCTGGACGGCTCCGCGGTGAACCACGGCCGCGAGCTGCTGCAGCGCCTGGTCCGCCAGGTCACCGCCCCGGTCCGCTGGGACCTGGTCATGCGCAACCTGCGCGACCTGGGCGTCACCGGCATCATCGAGCTGCCCCCGGCCGGCACCCTGGCCGGCCTGGTCAAGCGCGAGCTCAAGGGCGAGCACGCCCCCGAGATCGTCACCCTCAACACCCCGGCCGACCTGCCCGCGGCCCGCGACCTGATCGCCCGGCACGGCACCGTGTCGACCCACGAGCCGACCCCGTTGTTCCGGGTGGTGGTGGCGCCCAGCGCGGGGCTGTTCCAGCCCGCCGAGGGGCTGGCCGAGGGCGCCGACGTGCGCACCGGGCAGACCATCGGCCGGGTGGTCACCCGGCAGGGCCCGGTCGAGATCACCGCGCACGCGGCCGGCCCGCTGACCGAGTGGCTGGCCCATCACGACGATCCGGTGGCCCCCGGCCAGCCGGTGGCCCGCATCGGCGGGCAACAGCAGTGACCGTGTCCGTCGCGATCGAAGGAGTAACACGATGACCGCGGGTTCCCGCATCGTCGCGATGGGGCACTACCAGCCCTCGCGCATCGTCACCAACGACGATCTCGCCAAGATCGTCGACACCAACGACGCGTGGATCAAGGACCGGGTCGGCATCGCCGAGCGGCGCGTGGCGGAGGCCGAGTCGGTCGCCGACATGGCCACCTTCGCCGCCGAGAAAGCCCTGGCCGGCTCCGGGCTCACCGCCGCCGACATCGACATGGTCGTCGTGGCCACCTGCTCCTCCATCGACCGCTGCCCGAACGTGGCGACCCGCGTCGCCGCCCGGCTGGGCATCAGCGCCCCGGCGGCGATGGACCTGAACACGGCCTGCTCCGGCTTCTCGTACGCCCTGGGCACCGCCGACCACGCGATCCGGGCCGGTGCCAGCCGCAACGCCATCGTCATCGGCGCCGAGAAGCTCTCCGACGTCACCGACTGGACCGACCGCACCACCGCCGTGCTCTTCGGCGACGGCGCGGGCGCGGCCGTGGTCTCCGCGGTCCCCGACGGCGAGCAGCCCGGCGTCGGCCCGGTGCTCTGGGGCTCGGCCCCGGAGAAGGGCGACGTGCTGCGGATCGAGGGCTGGCAGCCGTACATCCAGCAGCAGGGCCAGGCCGTCTTCCGCTGGGCGACCACCGCCCTGGCGCCGTTCGCGCTGGAGGCCTGCGAGCGGGCCGGCGTGCGCCCGGAGGAACTGGCCGCCTTCGTGCCGCACCAGGCCAACACCCGCATCATCGACGGCATCGTCAAGCGCCTGGGCCTGGGCCCGGACGTGGTCGTCGCCAAGGACCTGGTCGAGTCCGGCAACACCTCCGCGGCTAGTGTGCCGCTGGCCCTGTCCAAGCTGGTCGAGCGCCGCGAGGTGCCCTCGGGCGCCCCGGTCCTGCTCTTCGGCTTCGGCGGCGGCCTCACGTACGCGGGCCAGGTCATCCGCTGCCCGTAAGTTGGCAGCAGTCCGGCCCGCGAGTTTTCCCCACCATCGAGAGGAACCACCGAACATGGCTACCCGCGCTGAGATCACTTCCGGCCTCGCCGAGATCCTCGAGGAGGTCGCCGGGGTGAACCCGGACGACGTCGCCGAGGAGAAGTCGTTCACCGACGACCTGGACGTCGACTCGCTGTCCATGGTCGAGGTCGTGGTGGCCGCCGAGGAGAAGTTCGGCGTCAAGATCCCCGACAACGAGGTGCAG
>Ga0307515_10000548_pt1 | contig 88685 bp, 77 predicted proteins | sample 17_EM_MG_FD_194513 | JGI IMG/M metagenome (GOLD analysis project Ga0307515, IMG submission 194513) | Populus trichocarpa ectomycorrhiza microbial communities from riparian zone in the Pacific Northwest, United States - 17_EM | ecosystem: Host-associated > Plants > Roots > Unclassified | place... | reverse complement strand
CGAAGCGAACTGGCGCGATGGCCGGCTCGAGGGCCATGCGCCGGCCGACTTCCACGCCTACCTCGATGTGGCGCTCGAGCTTTTCGGCCCACAGCGCCTGATGTTCGGCAGCGACTGGCCGGTGTGCCTGCTGGCCGCGTCGCATGCCGAAGTCGTCGCGCTGATCGACGACTGGTCGAAGCTGCGCCTGTCGCTCACCGAGCGCGATGCGTTGTGGGGCGGCAATGCGCAGCGCTGCTACGGCCTTCACCCCCGTTCGCCCTGAGCCTGTCGAAGGGCCTGCCACCTCACCTCCATGGACCTGCACCTCCAAGACAAGATCATCATCGTCACCGGCGGTGCCAGCGGCATCGGCGCGGCCATCTGTTCGCAGCTCGCGCAAGAAGGCGCGGTGCCGGTGGTGTTCGACCGCAGCCCGGTCGCAGCCGAGCTGCTCGCGAAGTGGCGGTCGATGTCACCGCATGCGAGCGCAAGCCAGCTCGACCTGACCGACGAAGCCGCCTGCCGCGACGCCGTCGACGCCACACTGGCCACATACGACGGCATCGATGGCCTGGTCAACAACGCCGGCATCAACGACGGCGTGTCGCTGAGCGCCGGGCGCGCGGCCTTCATGCACTCGCTCGAAGCGAACCTCGTGCACACGTATTTGCTGGCCCACCTGTGCGAGGCGCAGCTGAAGGCGCGCCGCGGGGCCATCGTCAACATCGCCTCCAAGACCGCCCTCACCGGCCAGGGCGGCACCAGCGGCTACGTGGCCGCGAAGGCAGGGCTGCTGGGGCTCACGCGCGAATGGGCCGCCTCGCTCGCGCCTTTCGGCGTGCGCGTGAACGCGGTGCTGCCGGCCGAGGTGATGACGCCGATGTACGAGCGCTGGCTCGCCACCCACCCCGACCCGGCGGCCTCGCTGCAGAAGATCAACGCGCGCATCCCGCTCGGCCACCGCATGACCACCGCGGAAGAAATCGCCGACATGGTGGTGTTCCTGTTGTCCGACCGCTCGTCGCACACCACCGGCCAGTGGTTGCACCCGGACGGCGGCTACGTTCACCTCGACCGCGCGCTGTAGGAGACTCGATGCGCCACTGCCTGATGCTGGACCTGAAAGACGACCCCGCGCTCATCGCCGGATACGAAGCGCACCACCGCGCGGTGTGGCCCGAGGTGGCACAGCACCTGCGCGACGCCGGCATCACCGGCATGGAGATCTACCGCCTGGGCACGCGGCTGTGCATGTTCATGGAGACCGACGACGCACGCTTCGACGCCGCGCGCAAAGCCGAGCGCGAGGCGAACGACCCGCGGCTCAAGGCCTGGGAGACGCTGATGTGGCACTACCAAGCACCCACGCCGTGGACGCCCGAGGGGCAGAAGTGGGTCGAGGCGGCGCGCATCTTCGACCTCACCTCATTGGGCTGACGTCTTCACGCGGACCCACGCAAGCTCTAGACTCGCGGCCCTGTTGCCAAGCACCTGGGGCTGCCGATGTATTCCGCCACCTTCACCTTCGCGAAGAAGCAGTTCGACGACGAATTCCATCGTCTCGACACCACCATCGCCGAAGCCGCACGCAGCCTGCCGGGCTACCTGGGCGAAGAGGCCTGGGAAGGCAGTGGCGACTGCGCCGGCCTGGTCTCCAACGTTTACTTCTGGGAATCGCTGGAGGCCTTGCAGGCCCTGATGCAACACCCGGTTCACTTGCAGGCGAAAGCGGCGCAATCGAATTGGCTGGACGGCTACCAGGTCGTCATCTCGCAGGTGCTGCGCAGCTACGGCGATGTGCAGCGGCCTCTGTCGATTGCCTCGGCCGCTCTGCGCAGCTGATGAAGGCGGCCGGGTGACGACCTAAAGCGCCGCCGCCATCACCGCCAGCTTGGCCACGGTGTTCATGTTGCGCGCCGTGCCGCTCTTGGCCGCCGGGATCTTGAGCTTGGAGTCGGCCATGCCGTCGCCGCAGAACACATAGACCTCACGGGTGCCCAAAGCCATCTTCTCTTCAGCCTGGCCGGTTGCCGCCTTCAGCGCATCACGCGGCGGCGGTTCGTCCAGAAAGATGGCCACGACACGGTTGCCCGGTGCCTCGGGAAACGGGTTCTGCTGCAGCACGGCCGCCATCTCGGCCGCCGTGCGCACCATCACGCCCACGGGCTTGCCGGCATACGCCTGCAGCGCCTTCTCCAGTGTGGCCTTGACCTTGGCTTCGGCGAGCTTGCTGGTGAACACCACGTTGCCGCTGGCAATGTAGGTGGCGACCTTCTGGAAGCCGGCGGCCTCGCACATGGCCTTCAGTTCGGTCATCGGCAGCTTGCCGGTACCGCCGACGTTCACGGCGCGCAGGAGGGCGATGTAGTTGGGCATGGGCGCAGAGTTTAGGCGCGGCATGCGAGCTGACACCCGTGGACTACGATCAACCCATGCCTTCGCCAGAACTCTCCGTGGTGCCCGCGAGCTTCATGCATCGCGTTCGCAATCTTCTTCAAGACGGGCAACGCAAGTTGCTGGGTCTCGTCGGCCCACCGGGTGCCGGCAAGTCGACCTTGGCGCAGGCGCTGCAACAGGTTTTCGCCGAGGTGTCGCAGGTGGTGCCGATGGATGGCTTTCACCTGGCCAACGTGGAGTTGCGGCGGCTCGAGCGGTCCGGCCGCAAGGGCGCGCCGGACACCTTCGATGCCGCAGGCTACGCAGCGCTGCTGCGACGCCTGCGCACCCAGGGCCCTGACGAGATCGTCTACGCCCCCGAGTTCCGCCGCGAGATCGAAGAGCCTGTGGCCGGTGCGATCGCGGTGCTGCCGCAGACCCGGCTCGTGATCACCGAAGGCAACTACCTGCTGCTCGACCAAGGCCCCTGGGCGCCGGTGGCCGGGCTGCTGGACGAGGTCTGGTACGTCGAGGTCGACGACCGCCTGCGCACGGCGCGGCTGACTCAACGGCACGAGCAGTTCGGCCGCAGCCCGCAGGAGGCAATCGACTGGGTGGCGCAGACCGACGAGCCCAACGCCCGCCTGATCGATGCCACACGCGAGCGCGCCGCGCAGGTGTTCCGCTGGGGCGAACGCTGAACTCCTAATGCGTGAGCCCGCATGCTCACCGTGTACGAGTTCGGCCGCATTTCCACGCTCGCTGCGGCCACGCTGCACCACCGCGAACTGCCGACCCTTCGTGAATTCGAACGACCGGTCTTCTAGCCGTTCAGTACGAGAGACCCCTCCGGATATCGCTCGCACATGAACTCGACAAACGCCCGAACCTTCGGCGCGGGAAGTCGTCGCGATGTATGCAGGACCCAGAGCGCGACCTCCACGCCCGAAACCGTGCCCCACTGAACCAGCTCTCCGCGCGTCAGTTGGTTCCACGCGATGGACTGCGGTATCAGGGCAGCCCCGGCGCCGGCAATCGCAGCGTCGCGAATCATCAGGAATGAGGAAAGTCTCAGCCTCGGGATTGGCTCCAGGACCAGGCGTCCGTCGTCGAGCGTCCAGTTCGCGGGCTGAAAGCTTGAGGGCACGATGGCAGCAACGGGTCTGACCTTGCCTCGGGCCGGCACAGGCACGGAGGGCGCGGCCACGACCACCAGCCGGTCCTTGGCGAAGCACCGGCCCACGAGGCTGCTGTCCGGGCTCGGATTGATTCGAATCGCGGCGTCGAACTGCTCCTCGACGAGGTCGACCAGGCGATCCTCCGCCACCACCTCGCACGTGACCTCCGGGTAAGCCGCGCAGAACTCGGCGGAGATGCGACCCATCGCAAGCTGGGAGAAAAGCACCGGCGAAGCAACACGCAAGCGCCCGCGGGGTGCCGACAAGCCCTCGCGAGCGGCAGTCATGGCTTCAACCACCTCGTGCATCGGCCCTTCGGTGCGGTCCATCAGCATCTGGCCGGCTTCCGTGAGCTTGAGCCCGCGGGCGCTGCGCTCGATGAGTCGCACGCCGAGTTGCTCTTCCAGGTCCGCGATGCGCCGGGACAGGGTCGCCTTGGATCTCCCACTCGCACGGCTTGCCTTTCCCAGTCCTCCATTCGCCGCGACGAGCGCGAAGTCGGTCAGTGCGTTCAGGTCCATGGTGTTCCGAATTTGAAACGAGCAGTCTTGATTTTGTGGTCTTCGTTTTGAGAATGCAACGGCCTATCTTCTCGTCATCGCAACTTCGATACGAGGAAATTGAAATGACCACCACTCAACGCGCTGTCCTGATCCGAGGCTATGGCGGTGCTGCCGCTGCCGAGGTCGCCGAGATCGCGAAGCCCACCGCCGGACAGGGGCAGGTTCTCGTCCGCGTTCGCGCCGCCGGCGTGAACGGCATCGATTGGAAAGTTCGTGAAGGCTACGTTCGGGACGCCTTCCCGCTTCAACTGCCCGCTGTGCTGGGCATCGAACTCGCCGGTGTGGTCGAGGCGGTCGGCCCTGGCGCCTCGCGCTTTCGCGTGGGCGATCGCGTCATGGGGCCGCTCGGCGGGCTGGGTGCCTATGCCGATTTCATCGCGGTCGCCGAGACGAACCTGGCGCCAACGCCGCACGGCCTGGACGACGTCCAGGCGGCTGCCATCCCTGTGGCGGCTGTGGCAGCCTGGCAAAGCTTGCACCTCGCGGGTCCGATCGCCGCGGGTCAGCGAATCCTGATCCACGGCGCAGCGGGAGGGCTGGGCGGCTATGCCGTGCAGTACGCCAAGCGGGCAGGTGCCGAAGTCTTCGCAACGGCGTCAACCGCGCACGTCGAGTACGTGCGCAGTCTGGGCGCGGACCACGTCATCGACTACAAGACCCAACGCTTCGAGTCGATCGCGCAAGACATCGATCTGGTGCTCGACTACGTCGGCGGCGAAGTGCTCGATCGCTCGTGGCAGGTGCTGACGAAGGACGGCGCGATCGTCGGCACGGCCTCGCCGGACATCCTTGCACGCACGCCCGCCGGCCGCCGCGGACTGTGGTTCGTGAACAAGTCGGACGCTGCCCTGCTGGAACGGCTGGCGGCCGAGATCGCCCAGGGCACGCTGATCTCGAAGCTCAGCGAAGTCGTGGGCTTCGACGGCATCCCCGCGGCCATCGAACGCAATCGCACCGACCCTCGCATCGGCAAGGTCGTCGCGGACTTCTCGCACTGATCGATCCCCCACCACACCCCACCACCCCTGGAGACTTCCATGAGCATTCTCGTCACCGGTGCCACCGGCACCATCGGTTCCCTCGTTGTCCAAGGCCTGGCCGCTGCCGGCGCCGAAGTCAGTGCGTTCGTTCGCACCCCCGGTAAGCAACGCTTTCCGGCGGGCACCAAGGAGGTCGTCGGCGACCTGACCGACGTGGCCTCATTGCGCGCGGCGCTGTCGTCGGTGCGCACGCTGTTCCTGCTGAACGCTGTCACGCCCGATGAAGTGACGCAAGCCCTCGTCGCGCTGAACCTAGCGCGCGAGGCTGGCATCGAGCGCGTCGTCTACCTGTCGGTCATCCATGCGGAAAAGTTCACCAATGTGCCGCACTTCACCGGCAAGCACACAGTCGAGCGAATGATCGAGAGCCTCGACATTCCGGCGACCATCCTTCGGCCTGCCTACTTCATGCAGAACGAGCGCATGGTCCAGCAGGTGATCCAGGGCTACGGCGTCTACCCGATGCCGATCGGCTCGACGGGCGTCGCGATGATCGATGCGCGAGACATCGCGGACGTGGCCGTCGCCGAACTGCTGCGCCGCGACCGCGCGCCCGCGCCGTTACCACGTGTGACGCTGGAGCTGGTCGGGCCCGAGCGGTTGACTGGAGCGTCGGTGGCCAAGATCTGGAGTGCCGCGCTCGGTCGCGAAGTGACTTACGGCGGGGACGACGTGGCGGCCTTCGAAGGACAGATGGCCTCGATGGCGCCGTCCTGGCTTGCCTACGACATGCGCCTGATGATGGCCGGCATCCAGAAGTTCGGCATGCACGGTGCAGACGGCGCAGCGGATCGCCTGCAGACCATGCTCGGCCGTCCTCTGCGCAAGTACGCCGACTTCGTCAAGGAGGCCATTGCCGCGTCGTAGGCAGCGCGCGATCAAGTAGCCCAACCGGTCTGAGCATCTCCACAACCCAATCCGAAATCCCCATGAGCCAACTCTTCAGCCCCGTCCGTGTCGGACGCCATACCCTCTCTAACCGCCTTGTCATGGCACCGATGACCCGTTCGCGCGCCGAGTTCGACGGCACGCCCAATGCCTTGGCGGCCACGTACTATTCCCAACGCGCCAGTGTCGGCCTGATCGTCACCGAGGGCACGCAGCCCTCCGACGACGGGCAGGGCTACCTCACCACCCCTGGCATCTATACCGATGCCCACGTGGCGGGCTGGCAGCCGATCTCGACTGCCGTGCACGCCAAGGGCGGACACCTCTTCGTCCAGCTCATGCACGTGGGGCGCATGTCCCATCCTGACAATACGCCGCATCATCGGCAGCCTGTGGCGCCATCCGCCATCGCCCCCGGCGCGCCGATGTTCACTGCGAAAGGCATGCAACCCATCCCCGAGCCGCGTGCACTGACCACCGACGAGATTCGCCAGACGGTGGCGGACTTTCGATTGGCCGCTCGTCGGGCCATCGAAGCTGGTGCCGATGGGGTCGAGATCCACGGCGCGAATGCCTATCTGGTCCAGCAATTCTTCGCCCCGAGCGCAAACACTCGCAGCGACCAGTACGGTGGATCGATCGAGAACCGAGCTCGCTTCGCTATCGAGGTAGCAACAGCGATCGCCGAAGAGATCGGCGCAGACCGGACCGGCATTCGCCTGTCCCCCGGCGCCAAGTTGGGGGGTATCGATGAGGGCCCACAAGGGCCGGACCTGTACCGCTACCTCGTCGCCGAACTCGGCAAGCTCGGTCTGGCTTACGTGCATGTGTTGCACCTCGGTGACGAGTCGCTGCTTGCGGACATTCGCCGGCTCTGGAACGGCACGCTGATCGTGAACCGGCCGGGGCGCGCGCGTGAACAGATCGGTGCCGACGTGGCTGCGGGTCTGGCCGAGCTGGAGGCGTACGGCCAGATGGTGCTGGCCAACCCCGACTTCGTCACACGTCTGAAGACCCGTGCGCCGATGAACGACGCCGACCGCAACACCCTCTATGGTGGTAATGCGCAGGGCTATACGGACTACCCCGCGCTCAATCCTGCAGAAGGTTAAAGCCGTCCGGTGGACTGGAGACCTTTCGCGGTTGTGAGATGGTCTCCTGAACGCCGCCGCTCAGAAGCCTGAGGAACACGTGGCCGATGGAATGGTTGTGGCGAACTTTGCTCAACAAAACCAAGTGATTTACGGCAGCGACTTGCGATGCTCAGGCGCGGGCCACAAGCCATGCGGCCGCAGCAGCATGATGATGATCATCGCCAGCGAAATCAGCAGCGGGCGCAGGATGCCGGCGTCGAGTCGGCCATTGGTCATAGCCTGCAGGGGGCCAGCTATGTAGCGAAGCACTTCCGGCAAAGCGGTCAGCAGCATCGCTCCGAGAATCACGCCTGGGATGTGCCCGATTCCGCCAAACACCACCATGGCCACGATGATCACCGATTCCTGCAGGCTGAAGGCTTCGGGCGACACGAAGCCCTGAAAGGTGCCGAACATGGCCCCGGCCACGCCGCCAAAGCTGGCACCGATTCCGAAGGCCAGCAGCTTCAAGTTGCGGGTGTTGATGCCCATGGCCTCGGCGGCCACCTCGTCGTCGCGGATCGCCATCCAGGCGCGGCCGATCCGCGAGCCCTGCAAGCGATGGCAGGTGATCACGGTGAGCACCACCAGCACCAGGAACAGGTAGTAGTACAGAGTGACCGAGGCGACCTGATAGCTGCCAAGGGACAAGGGCTTGCCCAGATCCAGGCCGAAGAAGCTGATCGAATCGTTGGGGCCTACGCCCTTGGCGCCGTTGGTGATGTTGATCGGGCGGCCCAGGTTGATGATCAAGAGCCGCACGATCTCCCCGAACCCCAGCGTCACGATCGCCAGGTAGTCACCGCGCAGCTTCAGCGTGGGTGCGCCCAGCAGGACCCCGAACAACGCGGCAAGCAAGGCGCCGAGGGGGATGGTGATCCACCACGGCGTGTGCAGACCGGCGGGGAACATCGCTGCAATCCACGCGAAGGTGTCGGTCAGGTGCGGCGAGGTCAGCAGCGCGAACATGTAGGCGCCGATGGCGTAGAAGGCCACGTAGCCGAGGTCGAGCAGACCCGCGTAGCCCACGACGATGTTCATGCCCAGGGCCAACATGACGTACAGCAGGCAGGTGTCGGCAATGCGAACCCAGTGGTTGCCGAATGTCTGCAATAGCAGCGGCAGCAGCAGGAGCGCACCGATGGACACCCATTTCGCTGCGTTGCTGTACTGATTCACAAGATTCCCCTTCGGGAGGCAATTGCCCGATCCAGGTCGGTCATGGGCGCCCGCTCCCGCTGGCCAGGAGTCTGAGTGTCTTTCTCGATCGCCGCCCGCGACAAGGCCAAGGCGGCTTGAATCAACCGAAAAGGCGCGCAGACTCCGTTCACAACGGACAAATGTGCCGCAATCGGCCCGGTGTACCCAGATGGACAAACTCAACGGCCTGCGGGCCTTTGTGAAAACGGCCGATCTCGGCAGCTTCGTCGCGGCCGGCCGGGCGCTCGAGATATCGGCATCAGCGGTTGGCAAAGGCGCCGCTCGACTCGAAGAGGAGCTGGGCGTACGGCTCTTGCAGCGCAGCACTCGCAGGATCCAGTTGACCGATGAGGGCAGGCTGTTCCACGAGCGCTGCCGCCGTATTCTTGACGACCTGGACGATGCGCAAGCGATGCTCTCGCATGCGAGGGAAGTGCCACGTGGAAGGCTGCGCGTCAGCGCGCCGATCGTCGGCTATCACTTCCTGTTGCCGGTGATCCCGGACTTCCTCACGCGCTATCCGGAGGTGGAACTCGACATCAATTTCAGCCACCGCACGGTCGACCTGATCGATGAGGGCGTCAACGTCGCGATCCGCAGCGGCGATCTGCCCGACTCGCGCCTCGTCTCTCGGCCGCTGAACCTCTTCCGGCTGCTGTCGTGCGCGTCGCCCGCCAATCTGGCGCATCACGGCACGCCGTTGGTCGCGCGCGACCTGGAACGACACGCCACGATCCGCTTTCGCCACCCGGATTCGGGCAAGCTGTTGGACTGGCCGATGTTGCAGTCAGGCGCCAACACGCGCCTGCGGACGGGGCTCGCCTGCAACAACATGGAGGCGGTGCTCGGCGCCACCTTGCTCGGTCTGGGGATCGCGTGCATGCCTGATTTCCTCACCCGCGAGATGCTCGCCGACGACCGGCTCGTGAGCGTGCTCGACGCGCAACTCAGTGTGGGCGGTCAGTTCAAGGCGCTCTGGCCATCGAGCCGGCATTTGTCACCCAAGGTGCACGTATTCGTCGATCACTTGGGAGAGCGGTTGTTCGCTTGAGAAATTCGACCTTGGCGGCATGAACGAAGGAGGCACGAGCCTCCACCAAGCCGGCGTCATTGAACTACCGCTGTTGGCCAGCAGCAAATGCTGCCGGTCGCTTCCATTGCGCTCATCTGGCGCACTCACCCGTATAGCCAACTCAATGGGCTGGATCGGCGCACACGTGGCCGCATCGTCGCTGCGGATCGACCTGGCCTCAATACCGTACGACGACCGACGACATTGTCGTTTCGGCACCTCGCTGAACCTTGTAGAGATACTGCGTTTCGCCGTCGCGCTTGATAAGAGCCTCAGTGGTACATGATCTGAGATCGGCAAGTTCTCTTAGCGGTTTGACGTTGTAAGCTGATCCGCACGAAAGAACGCGATCGCCCGCCTTCAATGTCGCTGAGGTACTTGCGGTTCGATGCCCCACATCATCAACGACGAAGTAACCGTCTTCCTTGACGAAACGGACGTTGCCAATCGTTTCTTGTTCGTCCGACTTCGTCGTAACCGGGGTAGAAGTGGAAAGCGTATTCGATGTCTGGTGCCACGGTGGGGGCTCTAGATCAACCATTGGCGGCATCTCGGACAGAGGCCGGTGTGTTGAAGAGTCTGCGGCCCCACCCAAAGTTCTCGCCGGTGCGGCCCTTGCTTCGCCTGTGCCCTCACCTTGGCGCTGGTTCGATGCCTGCAACATTCTTTCGGTGGTCTTCGCTGGGTGTGCGATCGAAGGCGCTGTCAAAGGTGACGGTGGGCTCGACATTGACCGAACCGCCTCGCGCGGCTCATTGATCGCATGCGTGCCGTTCTGCAAACTGGCTCTGGGCGGTAAGACCAGAGACCGCTGGTCAATGGTGGGGGAGAGCCTAGCCTCCACAGGGGGCCGAGGCGATGGGCTCAACATCTCACTCGGACGCGGGGATGGCTCTAACAGGCTGCCTATCAGCTTCACGCCAACAATTAGTGCCAATCCGATGCTCCACCATGGAAGGAAATTTTTCGACCGTGGCGCCGCTTGTACTGGTACGTGGTGTGCGCCGCTGCTCTTCACGTGCTGACGCTGCGTAAGGGGTATCTCTTCCAGCCACTGATGCCACTTGACGATGTTGGATCGTGACGTCACAAGGCGAAGCCAATTGGGATACCGCTGAATCATTAGTTCGACCAGTGGCATTTCATCCACCAGAGTGCGAGCAGAGGGTCTGGTGTCGTTTCTCAGGCGCCGTATCGTCTGACGTTGCACTTCAAACTGTTGCGGTGGTTGGCGAAAGAAGATCAACCGCTCGCTGATGGCGGCGTCGAGGGCAGCGCCAACCTGTCCAAACAGGGCCAGTCGACGGCCTTCGTGTTCCCAGTTGAAGCAAGTGCATGCCGGACCGAAGAGGTATTCATGGCCAGGGTGCCAGCCCTCGACGATCAGGCACGCGACGCGCCACTCGAAGAATGTGCGCGCTTCGAGGTTAACCAAGCGTGCATCGGCCAGAGCCAACTCAAGCGCCTTTCGAGCCACGCCTTCATCGTCGAAGACCGCTGCGGCAAGCTCCGCAAACTCGGCGAACACCTGGTTACCTAGTGTTTGCGCGACGGGTCCCTCAGTCGGTGTTGCATAAGTCAGCTCGACCGCGGAGGTGGCGCCCAACTCTTGACGCGCTGTCGCTTCGCCGGGCGCTGGAGTTGAAGGCTCATTGTTTGCCCCGGCGACGACGTCTCTCTGGATTTGCAGCGCGGCCCATTGGAGTGCTAATTCATAGGCTGTTCGCAAGGCCTGAAAGCCTTGCGGATCGGCTGCCTGGTCAATCTGCTTGAGCCGCTTGGCGTAGGCACGCCGTACGGCACGCTCGTCAGCATCGCGCCCTAAATCCAGTGCACGAAGGAAATGCGGGGTGGTGGTCATTCAGCCGGCCCTTTCAGTGCGGACCGCCGTCGATAGAGCTATGCCTTTCGAGATGATCCAGAAGCTTCTCGAACTCACGTCGCCCTGGCGCAATCGCCCGGTTTTCCTGCGTGGACAGCAAGCGCTCAAAGCGCAAGATCTCCATGCCAAGGCGATCGCGGTCGTCACCGCGATACTGCTCATAGAGGCGCTCGGCGCGAGCCATCAGCGTGCGGTTCTCTAGGCGGTCTCGCGGATGGATCTTCAGGTCAGAAAGCGACTGAAGCAGTCGCGCAATCTCTGGCTCCGATAGCAAGCCAGGGTTACCTTCAATAACAAGATTGGTCGAATGCTGGGTCTTGACGACGGTTGCCTCTACCTCCAGCAAGCCATTGACGTCGTACGTGAAACGCACATCGATGGCGCACTCGTTCAAAGGGGCACGCGGCAAGGCGACCTTGAGGCTGCCAAGGTGAATGTTGTCGCGCACCATTCGCGCCTCCCCTTGATAGATCTGCAAGTCAATATGTGACTGGCCCGCAGCTTGGGGCGCGTACTGTTTAACGCGACTGATTGGCACCGTGCTGTTGCGCTCGATAACCGGGTCAAAATGCCCCTGAGAAACGGCGTTATGGTCGAGTCGGACGCCGACCTCGATGCCCAGAGAGTAGGGCGACACGTCGGTCATGACGACCTCGTTGAGCGCTGCATCTTTAGCCATCAAGCCGGCCTGCACTGCCGCGCCCAGCGCGACAACCTCGTCGGGATTGAACTCTACAGCCGGGAACCGGCCGAACATCAAGGTGACCAAGCGACGCACGATGGGCATGCGGGTTGCACCGCCAGCCAAAACAATGTTGTCGAGTTCGCTGCTACGCAGATTCGCATCGCGCAAAGCCCGCTCCACCGGCGTTCGCAAGCGCATGAGCAGAGGCGCGCAGACCTGCTCGAGCGTCGCTTCGTCGAGCTCCAACCTGTACTCGCTGCTGCCCTGACGAACCTGGATCGTCGCGCGCGGGTCCACGCTCAACTCGCGCTTCGCAACTTCCGCCTGCGCACGCAGACGGGCCATGAATGCATCGTCTTTTCGTAACTTGTCAGGCAAGGACAATCGAGTGAAGAAAATCTCAACGAGGCAGGAGACGAAGTCCTCGCCGCCTAGAAAGTTGTCTCCGGCCGACGCGCGAACCTCCATCACACCCTCGAATAGCTCCAGGATGGACACATCGAAGGTGCCGCCGCCAAGGTCGAAGACAAGAAAGCGCGCCTCCGACCCCTGCAAGTGCATGCCGTAGGCGAGAGCTGCGGCTGTTGGTTCATTGAGCAGGCGCTCCACTTTCAAGCCGGCGATCTGGCCTGCAGCGCGAGTGGCCTTGCGTTGCGCGTCTGAGAAATAAGCAGGTACCGTGATAACGGCTTCGGTGATCGGTTCCCCCAGGGCAGCTTCAGCATCAGCCTTCAGCGACTTCAAGATCAGGGCGGAGAGTTCTTCCGCCCGGAAGTCGCGTTTGCCCAAACGCTGAGTCTTGTTGCTGCCCATGTGACGCTTGAAGAGGGCTGCCGAATGCCCAGGGTGCGTCTGCAGGCGCTCTCGAGCGGCCTTGCCGACCAACACGCTACCGTCGTCATCGAGACTCACACAGGATGGGGTTAGGAATTCGCCCAAGCCGTTCCTGATCAGCTGCGACTTGCCGTCCTTCCAAACTGCAGCAAGGCTATTGGTTGTTCCCAGGTCGATACCGATGATCACGCGGCCTCCCCTCCACGTCATTTCTTGGGCCGAATCGTATCTTGCGTTCAACTGCTGGTGGGGCTGTCGCATCTGATAGTTCATGCAACAAGGCACGCAAGCGATGTGCAGATCAGCACAACGGTTCACAGGGCGTGATCTTGGCCAAAATGCGGCACTCGACTTGCCAGCACCGTTGCACCCCAGACAACGCTGTCGTGCCTATCGGCAAAAGCCCCGTACGATCCCCGACCAACTCCCGAGCCTCCGAATGACCCAACTCGATCCTGCGATCATCGGCGCGTTGCTATGCGGGCTCATCGCCTGGTTTGTAGTCGTGCCCCTGGCATCCAAAGTACCTTTCCGCTTGGAAGTGCAATGGGAGCATGAATTTGCCGTCAGGGCGCTCAGCGAAGTCAAGCCTATCGACGCCACCGCCTATGCGTTGACCTCACTACAGAAGACGGCGGTCGTTGGCGCGGCCGTCGCTCTGGGCTACCTTTCCACGAAGACCTACGGTATTGCCGCTGCCGGCATGGCAATGGGGCTCTTCTTTCAAGCTCTCTTACTCCTTGCCGTCATCAATCTAAAGCACGCGCTCCTTCCAGACAGCATCGCCTTGCCAGTTCTTTGGGTTGGGCTCCTCTATGGCGCAACGCAAGGGACGGGGGCGGAACACATCTACGGGGCGGCTGTGGGCTACATGGCACCTTTCTCAGTCAACCTCATCATTCGGGCAAGTTCGCGAAGAGATCTTATTGGCCATGGCGACATGAAGACCCTTTCCATGGCCGGAGCCTGGTTCGGCGTTAGCGCAATGCCGACGCTGCTCCTGCTATTCACCGGCATGCTGTTCGCCACCATTCCACTGTTCACGTATGCGCGCAGGAAGTTTCCGCACGGTCTGCCCACGGGGCCGGCACATCTTGTCGCGTCGGTGGCAGTCGCGATGGGTGCACATATATTTTGATCGCAAGGCCGACGGGTTATTTTGCTCAGATCAGATTCACGCATCGGGCCAATGTCTCCAACTGCAATGTCAGATTGAGCTTCCACTACAAGGCATCGAGTTGATGGGCACTTCACCCCCGGCCCCAAAGCTGAACCCCCAAGCCGCCAACGCGCGGACCTCCGCATTCCCTCCCTGAGAAGCCTGCCGAAAGCGCGCGGCGAATGTGAGATTCCGTGGAGGCACGTCAACCCCGCAAACCCTCGCGTTGCCTCGCGGCGGCCGATCCCGTACCCTAGCGCCCGTAGCCCCCGCCGCGGCGCGTGCGCCGCGCGAGGACTCGATCCAGATCCTTCCTGTTCTGTTGCGCAACGCGCGCGGAGGTGTCGGCATGTCGAGTTCCATCCATCCGGGCCTGGCCCACATCCGCACACTGGCTTTGGTCGGCCAGACGACGGCGGGCAAGACGAGTCTGGTGGAAGCGCTGCTTGCGCGCACCGGCACGATCGGCGCGCCGGGGTCAGTCGAGCGGGGCAGCACCGTCTCTGACTACGACCCGATGGAGCGGCGCCTGCTGCACTCGCTGCAGGCCTCGCTCACGCACTTCAGCCACGGCGAGGCGTTCATCCACCTGATCGACACGCCGGGCTACGCGGACTTTGCCGGCCATGCGCTGTCGGCGCTCGAAGCGGTGGACACGGCAGCGATCGTGGTCAACGCGCAGGCAGGCATTGAGCAGATGACGCTGCGGATGATGGACTGGGCCACGCAGCGCGGGCTGTGCCGCCTGATCGTCGTCAACAAGATCGATGGGCAGGACGTGGATTGCGGTGCGCTGGTGCAGCAGCTGCAGGCAGCCTTCGGCAAGGAATGCCTGCCGCTGAACTTGCCGACGGCCAACGGCGCATCGGTGGTCGACTGCTTTTTCAACTCGATCGACGACCCGAAGCGGCCCACGCAGTTCTCGTCGGTAGCGCAGGCGCACCGCGCGCTGGTGGAGCAGGTGGTCGAGGTGGATGCCGGCTTCGTCGACCGCTACCTGAACGACGGCGACGTGGACCCGCGCGAGCTGCATGCGCCGCTGGAGCAGGCGCTGCGCGAAGGGCATCTGGTGCCGATCTGCTTCGTGTCAGTGCGCACGGGTGCGGGTGTGGGCGAGCTGCTCGACGTGATCGAGCGGCTGCTGCCCAACCCGACCGAAGGCAACCCGCCGCAGTTCTACAAGGGGGAGGGCGAAGATGCGCGGCCGATCACTGCCACGCCCGACCCGGCGCAGCACGTCATCGCCCATGTGTTCAAGGTCACCAACGACCCCTACGTCGGCAAGATGGGCGTGTTCCGCATCCACCAGGGCACGGTCACGCGCGACAGCCAGCTCTACATCGGCGACGGGCGCAAGCCGTTCAAGGTGGGCCATTTGTTCATGCTGCAGGGCAAGGAGCATGTAGAAGTGCCGCGCGGCGTGCCGGGTGATTTGTGCGCGGTGGCCAAGGTCGACGAGCTGCACTTCGATGCGGTGCTGCACGACGCCGCCGAAGACGACCACCTGCACCTCAAGCCGCTGCCGTTTCCGGTGCCGGTGCACGGCTTGGCCATCGAGCCGAAGCGGCGCGGCGACGAGCAGCGGGTGTGGGAAATCCTGCAGAAGCTCGTCGACGAAGACCCCTGCCTGCGCCTAGAACATGTGGTGACCACCAACGAAAGCATCGTCTACGGCCTGGGCGAGCTGCACCTGCGCACCTTGGTCGAGCGGATGCAAGAAGTGCATCACTGCGAGGTGGTCACCCGCCCGCCGCGCATCGCCTACCGCGAGACGGTCACCGCCTTGGCCGAAGGCCACCACCGGCACAAGAAGCAGTCGGGCGGTGCCGGCCAGTTCGGCGAGGTGTTCCTGCGCGTGGAGCCGCTGGCGCGTGGCCAGGGCTTTCAGTTCGTTGACGCGGTGAAGGGCGGCACGATCCCCGGGCAGTTCATCCCCGCGGTGGAGAAGGGCGTGCGGCAAGCGCTGGAGGCGGGCGTGCTTGCGGGCTACCCGGTGCACGACCTGCGCGTGACGGTGCATGACGGCAAGCACCACAGCGTCGACTCCAAGGAGATCGCCTTCATCGTCGCGGGGCGCAAGGCCTGCATCGACGCGGTTCTGAAGGCGCGGCCCATCGTGCTGGAGCCGATCGTCAAGGTGGAGATCACGGCGCGGGAACACCACCTCGGCGACATCACCGGCGACCTCGCGTCACGCCGCGGCCAGATCAGCGGCACGCAGACGCAGATCGACGGTACCGTGGTCGTGCGCGGCGAGGCGCCCCAGGCCGAACTGGTGACCTACCAGACCCAGCTCAACGGCCTGACCGGCGGCGACGGCCGCTACACGCTGGAGCTCAGCCACTACGACCCGGTGCCGCCGAACCAGCAGGCGACGCTTGCGAACCAGTACAAGCTGCGTGACGAGGAGTGAGGCTCCGCCTCGGCGCGATGGGCGGGTTGGGCATCACTCCTTGATTCGCATGAAGATCGTGGTGATCACCATCTCACTGGGTAGCTTCTGGCCCAGCTTGGGGGGCGGAAGAGACCTTTCGAGTTCCTGCTTGCCATAGCTTGTGACCAGCTCGAGCCGGTCAGGCGTGACGTGAACATCTTTGATGGAAACCGTTCCCACCTGAGCCGCTATGCCGGACTCGACAACCGTCTGCTCGATCCGGCTGCTGGTGATCCATCTATAGGTTCCGCGAGACTGATTCTTGGCGCTCGCCAGTGACCAGGTTCCGTCGGCATTGAAGTACCCGATGGCTTTCGTTTCCGTCGGCTTCATCGGACTTTGCTTTCCGTCAATGGCATGTGCGCTTGAAACATGCTCCCACTTCCCGACCAGCAGCTCCTCTCGCTGTGGGGACGCCATACTTCGCAATGGCATCGACAGTGCGGCAAGAAGCAGCACGGCCAGCGCGCGTTTGGAATGGAGCATGTGACTCATGACCTCGCGGCGCCCACCGGCTTTGCGCAGGCCGGTCAGCACCAGAGCGACTCGGCCGACACTGCCGTGATGGGTGCGCCCAGACTCTGGATGGACGGCAGCGTGGCGTTGTGGTGGGCGACGATCTGCTTTGCCGAGAGGTGAGGCTTGTTGTGGGTTGTGTGGGCGTCGCTGACGAGAGCGACCGGCAGCCCCAGTGAAGCGGACCAGCGCACCGTGGAGTCGATGCAGAACTCGGTTGCGTAGCCAGCGACGACGACGGCCTGAACACCTCGTTCCTGCAACTGTCGATGCAGGTCGGAGCTTGCATATGGCGCGGAGGTCGTCTTTCGGATAAGCACGTCCGCAGGTTCAACCGAAAGCCGCTTGTCTAGTTGCCACGCGGGGCTGTCGTAGGCGAGTTCGGTCCCCGCAGTTTCATGCTGGATGAAAAAGACGGGGTCTCCGGCTGCGCGAGCCCGCTTGGCCAGAAGATTGATGTTCTCGATGACGGCGTCGATCTCGAATGGTCTAGGCTCGCCAGCGAACAGGCCTTGCTGAATATCCACCACCAAGAGTGCTTGCTTCACATGTCGTCCTTGTCTCTCGTACTGCGCGGAGTGAGCATTCTGCAACGCGACCTCCTCCACCGATCGGCCTCGCAGCAAGGTGCCGCAGGCCCCGGGCGTCAGCCCTTCCGTCCATGACGGTCAAGGAGTCTTGGCCAGGCATTGGCAAACTCTCCGACGAGCTGCTCGAACGCCTGACGTTCGTTCTGACGGCGCGCTTCGTCAGCGGCGTTGCTGCTGCCCCAGGAGGTGGACAGTGTTTCAGCTTTCTTGGTCGTCTCGTAGGTCGAATAGACGTAGCCGGTGCGCGTATCTATCAGCAAGGCTGACACCGTGGTGGCGACGAAGACCTTTCGCGTGGGCGACAGGCCCAGGCTGATGACGGTCAGCGGCTTCGCGAGGTCGGTTTCGAAGAACGCAGTGTCAAAGGTGTAGACGAAGAGCAGATCCGCCTGAAGGCGAGCCGCTGCCTCGCGAAGCTCTTTGTCACTTTCGAGTTTTTGCGGCAGCAGCATTCGATTGATCGACGTGATGCCGGCGACCTGAGGAAGCCGTGCGATGTGTTCGATCTGGCCTTCATCCTCCACCTCGCGCGTCGTGATGACCGAATAGCGCCCGGAGCCGTAGGCTGCACCGGCCTGCTGAAGACGGTAGTTGGTGTAGGTGGGCGCCTGCACACGGACAAAGGCGATGCTGGCCGGAAATGGCGCGGTGGCCTTGGCTGCGAAACCCTCTTGAATGGACGCCGGAGCGAAGGCCTGAAGGTCGGCCCTTGCGCCCGGGGCGATATAGGAGGCACAGCCGGTGAGCGAGGCCAAACCAGCAGCAAGGAAGAGGCGAATGAAGACTCGGCGCATAAGTGATCGTGGTTCAGTGAAAGGGAACAGGTTTGATTCGAGCTGCGAGTTCCAGCAGCTCGACGGAAGGGTCAGCATGAACGGCGTGCCCCGGCCCATCGTAAGCACGAGGAACCGAGAGCCTGTGCTCAGGGCAGCCGCACGAATCGCTGCACGCGCTTGCCGGTATCCACCTCACCTGCGTAGAGATCGCCCTGGCTGTCGATGGCCATGTCGTGCACCCAGTGGAACTCGCCGGCGTAGCGGCCCGGTCGGCCCAGCGTGACTTGCGGCTCGCCGGTTTCGCGCAACAGCGTCAGCACCTGGTTGTTGCGGCCGTCGGCCAGGAACAGCCAGCGCTGTTCGGGGTCGCGCGACAGGAGGAGGTCCCAGACCGATCCGTTGCCCGAGGTCTGCGGCTCCACCGAGAACTCTTTGACGAAGCTGCCGTCTTTCTTGAAGACCTGCACGCGGTTGTTCAGGCGGTCGCAGACGTAGACCAACCCATCGCGCGCCAGGCGCACACAGTGCACCGGGTTACCGAAGTGTTCCTTCTGCGCGGTGGTTGGTGGCGCGGTGCGGCGGACGTTGGGTTTTTCGTAGTCCACCGGCGCTTTGCCATAGGCGCCCCAGTGGCGCTTGTAGGCGCCGGTGTCCGAGTCGAAGACGATGACCCGCCGGTTGCTGTAGCCATCCGCCACGTAGACCTCGTGGGCCGCGGTGTCCACTTCCACACCGGCGGCCTGGCCCAGGCGCGTGGTGTCGGCGCTGCCCGTCTGCGGGCCGACCTTGCCGATCTGCATCACGAAGCGGCCGTCGCGCGTGAACTTCAGCACCTGGCCATCCTCGGGGCCGTTGCCGGTGAGCCAGACGTAGCCTTGCTGGTCGACATGAATGCCGTGCTCGTTGTTCGGCCAGTTGTAGCCCGCACCCGGGCCGCCCCAGCGGCGCAGCAGCTGGCCGCTGCGGTCGAATTCCAGGACGGGTGGCGCGGCAGCGCAGCACTTGGACTGCGGCGGGCTGAGCGTGGCACCGCGCTCGTCTTCGGTCAGGCTGGCAGGGCGCTGCAGCACCCAAATGTGATCGTCTGCGTCGGTCGCAACACCGCTCACCTGACCGAGGATCCAGTTGTTGGGCAGCGGCTTCGGCCAGCTCGGGTCGACCTTAAAGCGAGGCGCGGCCGATTCAGCGTTGGCAGCCGACGATGCGGCACAGCCGCTCAGCCCAGGGAGCAGCAAAGTGCACAGGGTCACGGCGGCGAACACGCGCTGGAGGTGGCTCATGGCAATACCCGTTCTGGTGGCGAAAGGCGAGATCATCCGCCGGCACGGGCCACCACGTACTTAAGGTTTTCAGCAGGTCGCACGGCGGAATGCCCCGCGTTGCTACTGGCCCTGCCGATCCGCTCTCGACGGCGCGGCAAGCCCGACTGCGATTTGTCTACACGCCGCGCTGCTGCGCGAACGCCACGAACCACGGCACGCAATCGGCGTTGGCCATCGCGTCGAGCTTGAACACCTGCTCGGGCGGCGTGCCGAGCAGCAGCTTCTTTACCGGCAGCTCCATTTTCTTGCCCGAGAGCGTGCGCGGGATGGCGCTGACCTGGAAGATCTCGTTCGGCACGTGGCGTGCGGACAGGGCGGTCTTGATGGCCTCGCGCATCTTTTTCGTCAACGCCTCGTCGAGCGTCACGCCTTCGCGCAGCACGACGAAGAGCGGCATGTAGCTTTCGCGGCCCAGGTATTCGAGATCGACGACCAGGCTGTCGAGCACTTCGGGCAACACTTCGATCGCGCGGTAGAGCTCGGCGGTGCCCATGCGGATACCGTGGCGGTTGATCGTCGCGTCGCTGCGGCCGTAGATGATCGCGCCGCCGCGCGGCGTGATGCGGATCCAGTCGCCGTGGCGCCAGATGCCGGGGTACATGTCGAAGTAGCTGTCGTGGTACCGCTGCCCTACGCGCCTGGCGCCGGGCCGCCCCAAGGCGGGCGCGGCCCCCTCCGGGGGGCGGGCGGTACTCCCGCCCGGGGGCTCCATGAACTCGGGGTCGTTCCAGAAGTAGAGCGGCATCGACGGCATCGGCTTCACGCACACCAGTTCGCCGACTTCGTCGACCAGCGGCTGGCCTTGTTCGTTCCAAGCCTCGACGGCGGCGCCCAGGCAGCGGCATTGCATCTCGCCTTCGACCACCGGCAGGGTGGGCAGGCCGGCGATGAAGGCGCCGGCGAAATCGGTACCGCCGGAGATGACGGCGAGCCAGATGTCCTGGCCGTCGACCTGCGGCAGCTGGTCGTACGCCCAGCGGTAGCACTCGGCGGCCAGCGGCGAGCCAGTGGCGCCGAGCGCGCGCAGGTGCGACAGGTCGGCCACCGCCATCGGCTTCACGTCGGCCTTGAGGCAACTGGCGAAGAAGGCCGAGCCGGCGCCGAAGAAGGTCGCCTTGGATGCTGCGGCAAAACGCCACAGCGTGGACCAGTCGGCGGCGCCACTCTTTCCCGAGGGGCTGCCGTCGTAGATGCAGATCGTGGTGCCGAACAGCAGCCCGGCGACCTGCGAGTTCCACATGATCCAACCAGTGGCGCTGTACCAGTGGTAGCGGTCGCCCGTCTCGACCGTCGCGCCGAGGTTGTTGTGCAACCCGATCATCTTCAGCGCTTCAAGGATCACGCCACCATGGCCATGGACGATGGGTTTGGGCAGGCCGGTGGTGCCGCTCGAATAGACGACCCAGAGCGGGTGGTCGAAGGGCACCCAGGTGGCTTCGAAGCTCGCTTCATCGGCGGTGAGCGCATCGAAGTCATGTGCGGCGCGCGCGGGGTTCGCAAGACTTTGCACATCGGCCGCCACATCCAGGTAGCGCCACAGCACCACGTTGTGCACGCTGGGCAGTTCGTCGAGCAGGCCGCGCAGCACCGGCAGGCGGTCGTGCGCCGTGCCGCCGTACACATAGCCGTCGCAGCCGATCAGCAGCTTGGGTTCGATCTGGCGGAAGCGGTCGAGCACCGCAACCGGCCCCATGTCAGGCGAGCACACCGACCACACCGCGCCCACGCTCGCCACCGCCAGGAAGGCGATGGCCGTTTGCGGCGTGTTCGGCAAGAAGGCGGCAACGCGGTCGCCCGGCTGGATGCCCAGGCGCTTGAGGTGCGCAGCGAGCGACGCCACCTGCCGCCGCAGCTCGGGCCAGCTCAGTTCGCTCAACTCGCCGCGCTGCTGCATGCGCTCGTTCTGGAACACGATGGCCGGGTGGCCGGCCGCGTGGGCGGCATCGGCATGACGAAACACCTGCTGCGCATAGTTGACCTGCGCACCTTCGAACCAGCGCGCACCGGGCATCTGCGCATCGGCCAGCACCGCCGTGTAGGGCGTGGGCGACTGCAGGTCATAGAACTGCCAGATCGATTCCCAGAAGGTCGGCAGCTCGCTCACCGACCAGCGCCACATCGCGTCGTAGCCCGAGGGCGTGGAGACGTCGAAGTGCAGCCCGCGTTCGCGGGCCAGCCACTCGGTGTAGACGGTGATGCGGTGGGGAGGAAGGCTCATCCGACCCACTCTACCGCCGGCCATGCGGGCGGCGTGATGCCGAAATCACCGATGTCGCGTGGTCAAAGCTGGTCTTCCGGAACCACCAGCGACTGCAGAAAGAGGCTCATGCGCTGGAAGAGGCTGGTGTCGGGCTCGTCGTCGAGCTCTTCGTCGTTCACGCCGTCGCGCGCCACCCAGCGCAGGCCGCCGTTGGGCTTGAGCACCACCTCGTAGAAGCCGGGCGCGCTGAACACGGTGAGCAGGCCATACACCTTCTCGGCCAGCTCGGGGCTGTGGATCGCAATGCCGATCTCGGTGTTGATGCGCGAGGAACGCGGATCCATGTTGACCGAGCCGACCAGCAAAATCTTGCGGTCGATCATGCCGATCTTGGCGTGCAGCTGAGCCACCGATTTGCCGAGCGCCACGTTGACCCGGTCGACCAGGCGGAAACGCGACGAGCTGAGCTCGAACAGCCGCGCACCGGCGTGCAGCAGCTCCACGCGGTAGCCGCTGTAGCGGTAGCTGACGAGCGGGTTGTCACTCGCGGCCAGTGAATTGGTGACGATGCGCACCGAGGTGCCGCGGTCGAGCGCCGCCTTGATGCCCTTCATGCCCTCCTTGCCGGGAATGAAGTAGGGCGACACGAGCAAGAGTTCCTCGCGCGACTCATGCATCAGGCTCACCAGCTGCGAGCTGGCGGTGGTGGGCGGGCTGGCCACGCCGGTCACCGGGTCCACCACGCCGATGCTCTTCAGCGGCGCGTCGGCGTAGACGGTGGCATCGGCGACGATGAAGTTGAACTGCTTGCGGTCGAGTTCGACACCGAGGGCGGGTGCGCCGAGCAGGTCGGTGTCATGCCCGCTGATGGGCTGCAACAGTTCTTCAGGGCGCGTGAGCCGGGCGAAGGTCGCCCGCGCTTCGTCGGTGGGCGGTGGAGTGGCCGCGAGCGCATGGATCGGAAACACCTGGTCGCTGTTCCAGTACTGGTCGAACACACGGCTGGCATCGGCCACGACCTGGCCGGTCATCAGCAGGTCGAAGTCGATGAAGTTGGCGTGCTGGCTGCGCAGGAAATACTCATCGGCGAGGTTGCGGCCGCCGGCGATGGCCACCGCTCCATCAGCCACAAAGAGCTTGTTGTGCATGCGGTGGTTGAGCCGACGAAAGTCGGTGACAAAGTTCCAACCGCGGCCGAGCGAGCTGCTTCGGCCGTAGACAAACGGGTTGTAGAGGCGCACCTGCACGTTGTCGTACGCGGCCAGGCCGAGCAGCAGCTCCTGGATGTCTTCGGTGTGAAGGTCGTCGGCGAGCAGCCTCACCCGCACACCACGCTGAGCCGCATCACGCAGGCCGGCCAGGATGGTGCGGCCGACGGCGTCGTTGCCGATGAAGTAGTACTGCAGGTCGAGCGAGGCCTGCGCGCGCTGGATCAGCTCGAGCCGCGCATCGAGCGAAAACGCGCCTTCGGGCAAGGGCCGAAACCCCGAGCGCCCGGGTGGAACGCCGGCCTGCGCCGGCACCTTGCCGAGCGGCGTGGCCGGCGAGGCCGCGATCGCCGTGGACACCGGGCGGGCAGCGTCCGTCGGCAACGAGGAGCACCCCGCCATCGCCACAGCCCAGACGAGCAGCCAGCCCAGGTGCCGCAGCCTGCGCAAGCCCAGGTTCACCCAGGCCGGGGCTTCGTTTGGCGCGGGCGTGCTTGTTTTCGCGTGAAGGGAAGGGGTCACGGTCTTGTGCGGGGCAGGCAGGCAGGCAGGTGCGCGAGCTTAGCGCCTCGTGTCGCGGGCAAGCGACGGGCGGGGTCGCCCCTGCCTGTCAAGCGGCGAGGAGAGGCGTAAGCTCCCGCCAGCCGCAGCGACCGTCTGGCGATCAAGCGCCCGGTCGAGCCTTGCAAACCCTGCTTTTCTTGCAGCGCGTCGGCGTTTCGCTCACAACTACCACCAGGAGATTTGATGAAAAAGCTATTGATCGTGGCGCTTGCGGCCGCCTTGCCCAGCCTTGCCGCCTTCAACGTCCAGGCCCAGGAAGCAGGTGGCAGCGCCGCCAGCGCGCCCAAGGTCTCCAAGGAAGAACGCAAGGCTGCGCGCGACAAGCGCCAGGCCGAGATGAAGGCCTCCCTCAAGAAGGAAGGCGTGAAGGACCCGGCCCTGGCCGGCAATGAAGTCAAGCCCGCTCCGGGCGCCGCATCCAGCGCCGAGCGCAAGGCCGCCCGCAAGGAGCATCGCAAGGAAATGGCCGACACGGTCAAGAAGAACCAGGTGCCCAACCCCGACGTGGCCCCCAAGTAATCGGCTTTCACCAGCCCGCTGACGGGCTTGCCGGCTTCGCGTCGGCAAGCCCGTCTTGTTTTCTGCCGGCCCCTTTCGTTGTGGATGGGCTACGCGCCGACCTCCACGTAACGCCACAGGTCGCGCATGAACGGGTGCCGCAGGTGCCCGCGCACCCACGGGTGGACCAGGTCGCTGACGATGGTGTGCGAGTGGGCCTTGTACGGCATGTAGGCGGCGAGCATGTTCTTTGCCTCAAGGATCACTGCGTTGCGCGCCTCGCCGTCGGGCAACACCTTCTGCTGTTCGAACAGGCGGTCGTAGGCCGGCAGCACGAAGTGCGAATCGTTGGACTCGCCCTTGTTCGGCCCGTAGGCAATGCCCAGGTAGAAGCTGCCGTCGGGTGACTCGGCGACCCAGGTGAAGCTCCACATCATCATCGTGCCGGAGCGGCTCATCTTCAGCAGCTCGGGCCAGTTGGCCACGTCGAACTGCATACGCAAACCCACGGCCGCCATCTGCTTGCGCCACAGCTCGTTGATGGCGCGCTGGCGCTGGTCGGGCGTGCTGGCCATGCGCAGCACCAGCGGCTTGCCGTCGGGCATCTCGCGCCAGCCGTCGCCGTCGCGATCGACATAGCCGCAGAGATCGAGCAGCGCCTTGGCCCGCGTGGGGTTGTGCTCGCTCATGGTGCTGCGGTAGGCCTCGTCGTAGCCGGAGGTGAAGGGCGCCACCACCGACTGCGCGGCGATGCCCTGGCCTTGATCGACCAGGCGCAGCTTCTCGTCTTCGTCCCAGGCGAGTGCGATCGCGCGGCGCAGCGCCACCTTGGCTTCGGACAGCCCGCCGACCACCGGGTCGTCCATGTTGAAGAAGGTGTGGAACATCTCCGGCCGCAAGCCGGTCTGCGCGATCACGCCCTTGCGCGCCAGGTTGGGCGCCACACGTCCGTTCGGGATGGCCTGCGAGGCGAACTCGCGCGGCAACTCCAGCACGTCGACGTCGCCGTTGAGGAAGGCGAGCCAGCGCGGCTGCTCTTCGATGATGACGCTGATCTGCACCCGATCGACCAAGGGCAGCCGCTTGCCGGCCAGCTGCCGCGCGATGGCCTGCGCCTGTGCATCGTCGGGCGCAGGCTCGGCCTCGAACACCTGCTCGCGAAAGCGCGGGTTGCGCACCAGCTCGACCGACGAGCCGCGTCGCCATGCACCGAGGCGGAATGGCCCGGTGCCCACCGGGTGCGCCGAGATGTCGTCACCATAAGCCTCGACCACCTCGCGCGCCATCGCGCCGGTGAGCGTGGTGTTGGCGAAGTCGTAGTGCAGCCGCGGGCTCGGCTCAGCCAGCACCACGCGCAGGGTGTAGCGGTCGATCGCGCGCAGGCCTTCGACCTCGGTGTCGTAGTCGAAGGGTTGCTTCGCCTTGATGGCCTTGTCGCGCAGCTCGGTCAGCCCGAGCAGCTTGGCGTTCTGGAAGCGGTAAAGGTGCTCGCTGTTGGTACGCGGGTCGTAGAAACGCTTGATGGCGTAGACATAGTCTTGCGCCACCAGCTCGCGTGGCTTGCCTTTGAACACCGGATCGTCGGCGAAGAAGATGCCGGGGCGGATGCGAAAGGTGAAGCGGCGAAAGTCGGCCGAGATCTCGGGCAGCGCCTCGGCGGTCTGCGGCCGCAGCTTGACCGGTCGCGCCAGGTAGTCGTAGGTGAGCGGCGCTTCGAAGATGCTGGCCGCCACCATGGCCGAATTGACGTCAGCGATCTGCGGCGGGTCGAAGCCGGTCTCTGCCACGCGAAAGGCCCAGTGCAAGGTACGGCTGTCGCGGGCTGCGCGGGCGGGTAGCGGCAGGGCGGTGAGCGCGGCCGTCGCGGCCAGCCATGCGCGGCGGTCCATGAGCATCAGTGGGTAGGGCGAAGGCTGTCGTCGATGTCGACGTACTGCCACCACTGGTTACCGAACATCGGGTGCCGATAGCCCACGAGCCAGGGTTGCATCAGGTCGTTGAGCACGCGGTGCACGCGGATCTTCATCGGGGCGTAGGCGGTGGCGATCTTGAGCGCATCGTTCACGAGGGCCAGGCGTTCCGGGCCATCGGGCAGCTTCTGCATGCGGTCATAGAGCGCGTCGAACTCGGCACTGCGGAAGCGCGGCAGGTTCTGCCCGCCGGAGGCCGGGCCGTAGAGAAGCTGCAGCGCGTCTTGCAGGTCGGGCGACGTGGCCGTGTAGCCGAGCTGCCAGATCATCAACTGCCCCGCCTTGCCGGCCTTCAGCTGCTCGGGGAACTGCGCCATGCGGACCTTCAGGCGGATGTTGATCGCGTTCAGCGCCACGCGCCAGTCTTCGGCGAACTGGCGGCCGCTGCTGTCAGGGTAGCTTGCGTATTCGATGACCAGCGGCGAGCCGTCGGGCATGTCGCGCCAGCCGTCACCGTCTCGGTCGATGTAGCCGAACATGTCGAGCAGCGCCCTCGAACGCGCGAGGTCGTAGTCGCCGTTCTCGTTCTTGTAGCGCGGGTCGTAGCCGTAGGTGCCCGGCGCAATGAGGGTCTGCGCCGGAATGGCCTGCCCCTGACGGATGCGGATCTCTCGCTGCGGGTCGGTGGCCAGGTTGATGGCGCGCCGCAGGGCGATCTTGTCGGGCGTGTAGCCGCCGACGACCGGATCTTCCATGTTGTAGTAGTGCAGCATGCGATCGGGCGACGTCACGCGATCGAGCTGGATGCCGCGTTTCGCCAGGTTGGGCGCCAGCTTGCCGTTGGGCACGACCTGAGCGGCAAATTCGTAGGGCAGCGGCGCGACGATGTCGAACTCGCTGTTCACGAAGGACAGCCAGCGCGGTTGCGGCTCTTCGATCACCGAAATCTCGACCCGATCCACCATCGGCAGGCGGCGACCTTTGAACTTCTTCAACAGGGCCTGAGCCTTGGCATCGTCCGCGGCGGGTTGGCCGTCGTAGAACTCTTCGCGAAACACAGGGTTGCGCTCCAGCACCATCTTCGAACTGCGGCGCCACGCCGCGAGGTAGAAGGGGCCAGTGCCCACCGGGTGGTCGCCCACCGCCTCCTTGTAGTACTCGACGACCTCGCGTGCCACCGCGTTGGTGACGCTGTTGTCAGCCAGGATGTAGAGAAAGCGCGGGTTCGGCGCGGCCAGCTTGAACTGCAGCGTATAGCGGTCGAGCACGCGCAAGCCCGCGACCTCGCGGTCGTAGTCGAAGGGTGTCTTGTTCTTCAGCGCCGCCTGGCGCAGCTCGTCGACGCCGAGCACCCCCTTCTCGCGGTAGCCGTCGTAGAGCGGGCTCTTGTTGGCGGGGTCGAAGAAACGCTTCCATGAATACACATAGTCGGCAGCCACCAACTCACGCTTCTTGCCGCCAAAGGCCGGGTCGTCGGTGAAGTAGATGCCGGGCTTGATGCGGATCGTCCAGGTCTTGAAGTCATCGGCGATCTCGGGCATGGCCACCGCGGTGTTGGGGCGCACGGTGGGCATGGTCGACAGGTAGTCGAACTGGTAGAGCCCTTCGAAGATGTGCGAGGTGATGATGCGCGAGTACAGGTCGCTGATGCGCACCGGGTCGAAGCTCGTCTCGGCGGACAGGAAGGCGTAGCGCACGACCTTCGGGGCCACGGCTGGTGGCGGCGCCGGTTGGGCCTGCGAAGAAGCCGCCAGCCACGCAAGGCCAAACACCAGCAACCACGACACCTTCCTCACTGGCGGCTTCCCGTCGGCGCGGTGGTGTCGATGTCGACGTACTGCCACCAGTCTTGCGCGAACGGCGGGCGGCGATAGCCCAGCAGGTTGCCAGCCGACATGTCGGTGATGATGCGGTGCACGGTGATCCGGTGAGGCATGTAGGCCACGATCAGCTTGGTCGCCTCATCGAACACTGCCTGACGCTCCGGTCCGTCGGGAAGACGTTTGAGCGTGTCGTAGGCTGCGTCGAAAGCCGGCAGCTTGAAGCGAGCGAAGTTGCCCTCGCCAGTGGACGGTCCGTAGTCACGCTCCAACGCGCCCTGGCCGTCGGGCGACGCGGCCGTCGAACCCACTCGCCACATCATGAAGTTGCCGCTGCGCGCGGTGCGCAGGTTCTCGGGCCACTGCGCGATCTTGAAGACCAGGCGCAGGCCGAGCGCATCCATGTCCTTCTTCAACAACTCATCGAGCTGGCGGGTGGTGCCGTCGGACTGGCTGTTCATCTCGATTACCAGCGGGCTGCCGTCGGGCATCTCGCGCCAACCGTCGCCGTTGCGGTCGACGTAGCCATACATGTCAAGCAACGCCTTGGCGCGAGCGGGGTCGTACTCGCTCATCTCGGTGCGCAGGTCGGCGCGGTAGCCGGAGGTCATCGGCGGCATCATCGATTGCGCGGGAATCGCCTGGCCGCGCCGGCCGATGAGGATCTCGCGCTCGACGTTGTTGCCCAGCGAGATCGCGCGGCGCAGCGCCACCTTGTCGGCGGTGTAGCCACCGACGATGGCACTTTCCATGTTGAAAATCAGCAGCGTGATGTCGGCTCCCGGCACGCGGTAGGCCTTGATGCCCTTCTTCGCCAGGTTGGGCGCCAGTTTGCCGCCAGGCACACCTTGGTTCGCGTATTCATTGGGCAGGCGCTCGAGAAAGTTCTGTTCGCCGTTCACGAAGGCCAGCCAGCGCGGCTGCGGCTGCTCGATGATGGCGATCTCGACACGGTCGATCATCGGCAGCCTTCGGCCCTTCAGGCGCTTCAGCAGCGCCTGGCCTTCGGCGTCGTCGGCATTCGGCTTTGCGTCATAGACATCGTCGCGGTAGGTCGGGTTGCGTTCCAGCACGATGCGCGAGCTGCGCCGCCATTCGGCGAGGCGGAACGGGCCGGTGCCAACCGGGTGTTCCATGATGCGGTCACCGTAGAACTCGACCACCTCGCGGGCCACTGCACCTGCATAGACGTCTCGGCTGGCCCAGATGTTCTCGAGGTGGCGCGGCCGAGATTCGCGCAGCTTGACGCGAAAGGTGTAGCGGTCGAGCGTCTTGAGGCCTTCGACCTCGCGGTCGTAGTCGAAGGGCTTGCCTCTCTTGAGCGCGTCCTGCCGCAAGGCATCGAGCCCGATGATGCCGTCGTCTTCGACAAAGGCCTGCGAAGGCGACTTCACCTTCGGGTCATACACGCGTTTGAGCGAGTAGACGTAGTCCTGAGCTACCAGCTCGCGCTTCTGCCCTTTGAACGCAGGGTCGTCCTGAAAATAGATGCCGGGTTTGATGCGGAAGGTGAAGGTCTTGAAGTCATCTTCGATGTCCGGCATCGCGACAGCTGTGGAGGCCCGCAACAGGAAAGGCCGTGCGAGGTGGTCGAAGGTGATCGGCGCTTCGAAGATGTGAGCGGTGACGATGCGCGAGTAGATGTCGTTCACCTGGCCCGGGTCGAAGCCAGTCTCGGCCACGCTGAAGGCGTAGCGCAGCACCTTCGGTGTCGATGTCGCCGCGAAAGCGCCGGGAACGAACAGAGTCGCAGCCAGTACCTGTGCAGCGCCCCGACGCGACAGGGCAAACGTCATGAGGCCTTGCCGCGCTTTTGCTGCATCTCGGTATCGACGTCCACCCACTTCCAGAACTCGCGCACGAAGACATTGCGGTGGTAGCCGATCACCCAGGGCTGCGAGAAGTCGGTGTAGATGCGGTGCGCGTGCAGCTTGTAGGGCACGTAGGCCACCATCAGGCGCTGCGCCTCATTCATCGCAGACTGGCGCTCGGGGCCGTTGGGCAACCGCTTCTGCGTGTTGTAGGCCACGTTGTAGGCCGGCAGGTCGAAACGCGATTTGTTGGACGAGCCCTTGCTGCCGCCGTCACCCATCGACAGGAAGGTGTCGCCATCGGGAGCGCCGGCGCTCCAGCCCACGCCCCACATCATCAGCTTGCCGGCGGTCGCCTGCTTGAGGTTCTCGGGCCACTTGGAGATCTTGGTGACGAGGCGAATGCCGATCGCATCCATGTTCTTCTTCCACAGCTCGGTGAGCTGGCGCGAGGACTGGTCGGACTGAGTGGAGTACTCCAGCACCAGCGGTCGTCCATCGGGCAGGTCGCGCCAGCCATCGCCGTCGCGGTCGACATAACCGTACATGTCGAGCAAGGCCTTGGCGCGAGCCGGGTCGTAGTCGCTCATCTCGGTCTTGATGGTCGGCTCATAGCCCCAGGTGCTGGGCGCGACCGGCCCTTGCGAAGGCACGGCCTGGCTCTTGCGCACGACGCGAATTTCCTTGTCCAGATCCACCGCCAGCGAGATCGCACGACGCAGCGCCACCTTGTCGGGCGTGTAGCCGCCGATCGCCGGGTCTTCCATGTTGAAGTACGTCACCACGACATCGGCACGCGGGTAGCGCACCATGCTGATGTGCTGTTTTTTCAGGTTGGGCGCGAGCTGATTGTTGGGCATCGCGATCTCGGCGTATTCGGACGGCACTTCCCACAGGATATCGTGGTCGCCCTTCAGAAAAGCCAGCCAGCGCGGCTGGTTCTCTTCGACGATGTCGATCTCGACGCGGTCGACCATTGGCAGCTTGCGGCCCTTGAGTTTGGCGACGGCAGCCTGGGCCAGCGGATCATCGGCCGGCGCCTCCTCGTCGTAGAACTGATCGCGGAAACCGGGGTTCTTCTCCAGCACGATCTTCGACGCACGCCGCCAAGCCCCCAGGCGGAAGGGCCCGGTGCCCACGGGGTGCTCCATGATCTTGTCGCCATACAGGTCGACGACCTCGCGCGCCACCGCCCCCCACACCGACCCGTCGGTCAGCTCAAGCAGCAGCCGCGGATTGGCCTCGCTGGTCTTGACTTGGAAGGTGTATTTGTCGAGCGCCCTGAGGCCTTCGACCTCGCGTCCGTAGTCGAACGGCTTCTTGGCAGCGATGCCTTCCTGCCGCAATTCGCTCAAGCCGATGATCTTGGCGTTCTCCAGGATATAGAGGTTGGGGCTCTTCCAGCGCGGGTCGTAGTGGCGCTTCCAGGAGTAAACGTAGTCAGCCGCCACCAGCTCGCGCTTCTTGCCGCCGAAGGCCGGGTCGTCGGCGAAGTAGATGCCCGGCTTCACACGGAAGGTGAATGTCTTGAAGTCGGCGCTGATCTCGGGCAAGGCCACCAGCGTGTTGGCGCGGTAGCGGAAGGGCCGCGCGAGAAACTCGTACTGCAGCGGCGCATCGAAGATGTTGGCCGTGATGGTGCGCGAATACAGGTCGGAGATCTGCGCGGGGTCGAAGCCGGTCTCCGCCACACGGAAAGAGTAGTGGAGCACCTTGGGTGTTGCCGCAGCCGCAGGCGCGTCTTGCGCCCATGCCGGCAGGGCGGCGAGTGCCAGCCACAGTGTCACCAGCGCCCCGGTCAGGCCACGCTGTTTCATCGATCGATTCTCCTTGTGGGATGGTCTGGTGACAGGCTTGGTAGGTTCAGGGCCCGTCCCGAAGGCGCGAAGTCTAGGGTCTTTGCAAAGCCGCGTGCCACCGGGCAGACCCGTGCGACGCTTGGACACAGGATCGGCATGCAAGTTGCGTGCTGCGCACCCGGGCAAACGCGAGGCGGGCGGCGCCGACACGCCGCTTAGACTCGCGCCTGCCGCCCAACAGGCGGCGCTCGGCGCCCTGCCTTACCCGGTGGGCCGATCCGAATTCCCGATGACCGCTCCACCCGAGATGCAAACACCATGGCCGCGTATGTGATACGGCGCCTGCTGCAGATGATCCCCACTTTGCTGGGTGTGCTGCTGCTGGTCTTCCTGCTGTTCAAGATGGTGGGCGGCGACCCTGCCGAAATACTGGGCGGGCTCAACGCCAGTGCCCAGCAGATCAACGAGATCCGCCAGCAGCTGGGGCTCAACGAGCCCTGGTACGTGCAGCTGTGGATCTACTTCAAGAGCATCGTCACCTTCGACTGGGGCCGCAGCTGGGCCACGCAAGAGGCCGTGAGCAGCATCTTCGCCACGCGCCTGCCGGCCACGCTGACGGTGATGCTGCCCATCCTCGTGCTCGACACCGTGATCGCGCTGCCCATCGCGATGTGGGTGGCCTACCGCCGCGGCTCGCTGGCCGACCGCACGCTGATGGTAGTGACCACGGTGGCGCTGTCGATCTCGTTCCTGGTCTACATCATCATCGGCCAGTACGTGTTCGGCTTCCAGCTCGGCTGGTTCCCGGTGCAGGGCTGGAGCGACAGCCTGGGCACCAACCTCGTCACCTACGTGCCGCTGCCGCTGATCCTGGCGCTGATGGTTGGCGTGGCGCCGCAGACGCGGCTGTACCGTACCTTCCTGCTCGACGAGCTGGGGCAAGACTACGTGCGCACCGCACGCGCCAAGGGCATGACCGAGCGCACGGTGCTCTTCAGCCACGTGCTGCGCAACGCGCTGATTCCCATCATCACCAACGTGGCGCTGGTGCTGCCCGGCGTGTTCGTCGGCTCGTTTCTGATCGAGGTGTTCTTCTCGATCCCGGGCCTCGGCCGCGAGATCATCCTGGCCGTGAACCGCAGCGACTACCCGGTCATCCAGGCCGTCGCGATCTACCTGGCGATGCTGACCATGCTGATCAACCTGGGCGCCGACATCCTCTACAAGCTCGTTGACCCACGGGTGGTTCTCAAATGAGCGCGGTGTTGAATCAAGTTCCGGCCATGGTCGCCCAGCGGCCTGAGGGGGTCTGGCGTGCCGCATGGAAGCGCCTGCGCGCCGACCATGTGGGCATGGGCTCGATGGCGGTGGTGCTGCTTTTCATCCTGCTGATCCTGTTCGCTGCGAGCGGCCTGATAGCCAAGGGCTGGCAGAAGGAAGTGGGCGTGCCCAGCGCGCCGCCGACCTTCATGGGCCCGGCGCCCAAGGTGGAGAGCACCACCATCCCCGTGCCCAAGGGCCCCAACGTCGACATCTCGTCGGTCGACCCGCTGGCCCCGCGCTATAAAGAATGGGACGAGCGCGCCGCCAAGTTCAAGTCGGAAGAAACCGTGAAGGCCGAGACGCTGCCTTTCGGCGCCGACCGGCTCGGCCGCGACGTGCTGGCCAAGGCCACCAAGGGCACGCAGACCTCCGTCTTCGTGGGCCTGATGGGCGCGGCGATCGCGGCGCTGATCGGCACCCTGCTCGGCGCGGCGGCTGGCTTCTTCGGCGGCAAGATCGGCGACTTTCTCGAGTGGCTGTACAGCGTGTTCACCGCGATGCCCGACATCCTGTTGCTGCTGGTGTTCGCGGTGATCTTCGGGCGAGGCATCGGCAGCGTGGCGATCATCCTGGCGCTGGTCGGCTGGACCAGCGTGTACCGCCAGGTGCGCGCCGAGTTCCTGAAGCACTCGACGCGCGACTACGTGCGCTCGGCCGAGGCCATTGGCGCCTCCACCGCGTCGCGCATGTTCCGCCACATCCTGCCGAACGTGAGCCACGTGATCCTGGTGCGCATGTCGCTGCTGGTGGTGGCCTTCATCAAGTTCGAGGTGATCCTGTCGTACCTGGGCCTGGGCGTCGGCGTGGACGACGTGTCGTGGGGCACGATGCTGGCCGAATCGCAGAGCGAACTGATCCTCGGGTACTGGTGGCAGCTGGTCGCGGCCACCGGCTTCATGGCCGTGTTCGTGACGGCATTCTCTCTCTTCACCGACGCGCTGCGTGATGCGCTCGATCCCAAGTTGCGAGGTCTGGAGTGAGCACTTTGCTGAGCATCAAGGACCTGCGCGTGTCGTTCCGCGTGGGTGTGGAGAACGGCGTGACGAAGCGCGCGCAAGCCGTGGGCCGCGGTGACGTCGGCGTGAGCTTCGACGTGCCCGAGAACACCACCGTCGCGCTGGTCGGCGAGTCGGGTTCTGGCAAGAGCGTCACCGCGATGTCCATCCTCAACCTACTGCCCGACAACGCCGAGCGCCAGGGCGCCATCACCTTCCAGGGGCGCGACATGCTGGCGGCTTCGCTGCCGCAGCTGCAGGCCTTGCGCGGTCGCGAGATCGCCTGCGTGTTCCAGGACCCGATGAGTTCGCTGAACCCGGTGTTCCCGGTGGGCCGGCAGATCTGCGAGCCGCTCATCAAGCACCTGGGTCTGAGCCCGAAGCAGGCGATGGAGCGCGCCGAGGCCTTGCTGGTGGAGGTGGGCCTGCCCGAACCGAAGCGCCGGTTGTCGGCTTACCCGCACGAGCTGTCGGGCGGCCAGCAACAGCGCGTGATGATCGCGATGGCGCTCTCATGCGAGCCCAAGCTGCTGATCGCCGACGAGCCGACGACGGCGCTCGACGTCACCATCCAGCGGCAGATCCTCGACGTGCTCGCGCGGCTGAAAGAGAAGCACCGCATGAGCATGCTCTTCATCAGCCACGACCTCGGCGTGGTGGGCGAGATCGCCGACCAAGTGGTGGTGATGCGCCAGGGCACGGTGCGCGAGCACGGGCCAGTGGCCGGCATCTTTGCCGACCCGAAAGACTCCTACACGCAAGCGCTGCTTGCTTGCCGGCCCACGCTCGAACAACGAGCGCCACGGCTGATGGTGATCGACGATCACATCTCGGGCAAGGCCAACACCGCGGCCGGCAAACCCAAGGACCCGACGGCACCCATCGTCATCGAAGCCGAGTCGCTGACCAAGAGCTTCTGGCTGCGCGACGGCGTGTTCGGCCGCCGCGAGTTCAAGGCCGTGAAGGGCGCGAGTTTCAAGCTGCGCCGCGGACACACGCTGGGCGTGGTGGGCGAATCGGGCTCAGGCAAGACGACGATGGGGCTCACGTTGCTGCGCCTGCACGAGCCGAACGGCGGGCCGAGTGGTGGCGTGGTGCGCTTCGACGGCCGTGACCTGCTGACGGTGCCGCGCCGCGACATGCTGCCGATCCGCCAGCGCATCCAGGTCGTGTTCCAGAACCCGTACGCCTCGCTGAACCCGCGCTTCACGATCGGCCAGACGCTGGTCGAGCCGATGACGATCCACGGCATCGGTGCTGACGCGGCCGAGCGCGAAGCCCGCGCGCGGATGCTGCTCGTCAAGGTGGGGCTGGACGACAGCGCGATGCACAAGTACCCGCACGAGTTCTCTGGCGGCCAGCGCCAGCGGGTGGCCATCGCGCGCTGCCTGACGCTGAATCCCGAGGTGCTGGTGCTCGACGAAGCAGTGAGCGCGCTCGACGTCTCGGTGCAGGCACAGGTGCTCAACCTGCTGAAAGACCTGCAGGACGAATTGGGCCTCGCCTACATCTTCATCAGCCACGACCTCGCGGTGGTGCGCTTCATGGCCGACGAGGTGCTGGTGATGAAGGACGGCGAGGTGGTCGAACAGGCCAGCGTGGCGCAGATCCTCGATGCGCCGCAGCAGGAGTACACGCGGCGGCTGCTGGGGGCCATTCCACGGGGCTACGTTCCCGCGGCTATTTGAGACTCGCGGGGCTATGTCCCCGGGGCCACCTGAGACTCGCGAGGGTACGTCCCCGCGGCCTGACCGATCAGACCACCGGCACGGCGCGCAAGCGCACCACCATGCGGGTGCCGACACCTTCGGTGCTGTCCACGGTCAGGCTGCCGCCCATGCGCTTGATCAGCTCCTGTGTGATCACCAGCCCCAGGCCGCTGCCCTGCACCTTGGAGAACTCGGCCCCCAGGCGGTTGAAGGGCTGAAACAGCCGCTCGATCTGATCGGGGCGCAGGCCCGGCCCGGTGTCGCGCACGGTGACCAAGACAGCGTCGCCTTCGTGCTCGCACAACAGATGCACCTCGCCCGCTGCGCGGTTGTATTTGATGGCATTGGAAAGCAAGTTGACCAGCACCTGCTCCAAGCGGCGCGCGTCGGCCAGCACCCGCAACTCGGCGTGGGGCAGGTCGGGGATCACGTTCACCTGCTGCGCGCTGGCCAGGGTCTCGATCTGGTTCAGGCTTGCCTGCAGCACCGGCACCAGCGCGACCGGCTGCAAGGGCAGCATGGCCGGGCCTTCATCGATGCTCCTCAGATCGAGGATGTCGTTGATCAGCGCCAGCAGGTAACGCCCGGCATCGAGCACATGCTGCACGCGCTGGGCCTGCGCCGGCGTCAGCGGGTCGACCGGGTCGGTCTGCATCAGCTCGGTGAAGCCAAGAACCGCATTGAGGGGCGTGCGCAGCTCATGGCTCACGCGCGATAGAAATTCACCCATGCTGCGGTAGGCGCGTTCGGCCGCGTCCTTGTCGAGCTGAAGCTGAGCGGCATGCATCTCGTCGCTCACGTCGCGCAAGATGCCGACCATGCCGATACCCACACCGTCGGCACCGTCCTTGTCAGGAAGGCGCGCGCCGAAGTTCGCCTGGATGTGGCGCACGACACCCTTCACCACCACGCGGTAGCGAACGGTCACCGGCGCCGGGTGGGCGATGGTCTGGCTCATGGCGGCACGGAACCGCGCGACGTCGTCGGGATGAAGGATGTCGCGCGACAGGGCGCCGGCCTCCACGGTCACCGGCTCGGCGGGCAGGCCGTACAGGGTCGCCGCCCGCGCGTCGAGGGCAGCTTGGCTGGTGCGCAAATCCCAGTCGAAGAGGCCCATGCCCGCGGCGTCGGCCGCCAGCGCCCAGCGCTCGTTGCTTTCACGCAGGGCGCGTTCGACACGCGCTTGCTGTCGCAGCATGTAGCCCGTCAGCAACACCCCGCCCGCGGTGAGCCCGGCGGCCAGCAGCAGCGTGACGACGGTCACCAGGCGCTTGGCGGTGCGCGAGGCTTCACCCAACACCGCCGAGAAGCGTAGCGCCCCCTCGGTCAGCCGCTCACCCAGCTCGGGCAACCGCTCCTTCAAGGCGCGCAGCTCGGGCGAACCGGTGTCGCCCGCCGCCACGCGCTCGTGGATCTGCCGGGCGAGGTCACCCAGCTCGGCGATCTGCAGGTCGGCCTCGGCCCAGATCGCGATCGCGTCGGCCATGAAGCCGACCCGTCGAAACCGCAGGAAGAGATGAACCAGGCCGTCGACATCATCCGCATGGTTGCCGCCCTCCAGAAAGCCTTGATGGGCCGCACCCAGATCGGGGGGCGTTTGCTCCAGCGCCAGGCGTGCGCGACGATCCCCCAGCGGCACGGCCAGCGCATTCTGGAAGCGCTGGTAGTCGAGCGGGTCGTGCGAGGCGACGTAGCGGCTGAGCTGGTAGACCGCCTCTTTCTGACCTTTGGACCACAGGCTCTCGCCGCCCACGAAGGCACGCACAGCCGACAAGGTGTCGACGCTGGCCACGGCCAAGCCGGCCAGCAGGGCCACGACCCCGAGAAACGGGCCGATCACCAGCCAGCGAATGCGCCCCTGCTCCCGAGCTGTTCGAAGCACGCTTCTCCCCCGCACGTCAGACGACTTTGACGGCGGGTGTACCACGAGAGCAGCCGCGTTGCCATGAGCAAAAAGAGGGTGGGCCGTGCGCGGCCTCACGAGCTGCTTGACATCTCGTACGATCGTGCGAAACTCGCGCCATGGAAACCAAGACCGAACGCAGCGAGCTGACCCTTGCTGCGATCCTCGACACCTCGCTGGCCATGGCCGCATCGGACGGGCTGGACAGCCTGACCATCGGCGAAGTGGCCAAGCGGCTGGGCCTGTCCAAGAGCGGCGTGTTCTCGCGCGTCGGCTCGCGCGAGGCGCTGCAGAGCGCCGTCATCGAGGAATACGGCCGCCGCTTTCTGCAAGACGTGTTCACCCCCGCCATGCGCGAGCCCCGCGGGCTGCCGCGCCTGAACGCCATCATGCGGCTGTGGTTGCAGCGCGCCCGCGACGTCGAGATCCGCAGCGGCTGCCTGTACTGTGCCGGCGCCTTCGAGTTCGACGACCGCGAAGGCCCGTTGCGCGATCTGTTGCTCACCCACGTGCAACGCTGGCGCGCCGCGCTGAAGCGCACCGTGCTGCAGGCCATCGAAGCTGGCCACCTGCTGGCCGACATCGATCCCGACCAGCTGGTGTTCGAGCTGGACGGCCTGTTCGTCGCGCTGATGCGTGAAGCGCGCTTCCTGCGCGACCCGCGCGCTGCCGACCGGAGCTGGACAGCCTATGAACGGCTGATCCGGTCCGTGCTGAGTTCTCCCTCGCGTTGACCGCTGCCATGAGCAAAAAGAGGGTGGGCCGCAACAACTTCGCACGAACGTGCGACACAAGGAGTTTCATCATGCTGATTGCCCTTCTGATCATCTTGGGCGGGGCCGTCCTGGCCCCCGCGGGCCTGGCCTTGCATTCGCTGTGGTCGGCCATCCCGAACAGCAATGCCGATTTCCAGTGGCTCGACGTCTGATGAGCAGCCCTGTGCCCTCGACCTCCGCCAACCCGGCAAGCGCCTTCTACGCCGGGCTCGTCGCTCGCAGCCTGGGCTTGGCGCTGCGCATCTCGCAAGGCGTGGCGCCGACCTTTGCCACACGCCTGGCGCTGCGCCTCTTCTTCACCCCTATGCCGCTCAAGCTGGTGGCCCGCCGCCAACCGGTGCCGGCGCCCTGGCGCATCGAGCGCTGGCCGTTCGAGCACGGTGCCATGGCCGCCTACCGGCGCGACGATCCCCACGCGCCCGAACGCCCCACCGTGCTGCTGGTTCACGGCTGGGCCGGCGACGCACTGCAGATGCTGACGCTGGCCGAGGCCCTCGACCGAGCGGGCTTGAACCCGGTGCTGCTGGACTTCCCCGGGCACGGCCGCAGCGACGGCTGGCGTGCCACCCTGCCGCAGTTCGTGCGGGCGCTGTGGGCCGCGTCGGCGCGCCTCGGGCCATTGCATGCCGTGGTCGCGCATTCGCTTGGCGCGGTGGCCGCTGCCCACGCCGTGGCCAACGGCTTGCCGGTGCAGCGGCTGGCCCTGCTCGCAACATCGCCGCCACCGGCCTTGTTCCTGCAATGGTTCGCGCGCAGCCTCGGCCTGGGTGACAGCGTTCCGGCGCGCATGAGCGCGGCGATCGAGCGGGTCGAAGGCGTGCCGCTGCTGCGCTTCGAACCGGCCTGGCTGGGCCAGCGCCTGGCGCTGCCCACGTTGATCGTCCATGACGAGGGCGACCGCGTCTCGCCGCTGGCGGTGGGCCGCCGTTTGAGCGACACCATTCAAGGTGCGCAATTTCTCACGACCCGCGGCCTCGGCCACCGCCGTGTTCTGGCCGATGAGGCAGTGGCTCACTCCGTGGCAGAGCACCTCCGGCTCAACGGGCGACCAAACGGGTCAGAGATGTAACGTCGCTCTTACGGCCTGGCCGAAAATCGGCGGGCGATTCGTGAAAAGGCGGCGTTTTTTGTCCGTCGGCAGGCCAACGTACTGCCATAGGCATTGGCATGGAAGCTGCGCTTTGGTTTGGCATCAACCGCCGCTCCAAGGCCACCAGCCTCCAGGCGACAGACATCACAAAAGGACGTCGTGCCATGCCTCTGTTTCATCGCTCAGGTTCGTCTGTGTCTTCCGGTATTCGCCGAGTCGCTCGACCGGCGAGCCCCAGCTGCCGCGGCGGCGCGTCGTCGATGTTGCGCCTGGCCCAGCCCGCCACCCCGCGCCAAAGCGATCTGTCTCACTGGCTGAGCCGCGCCGCCAAGGTGTTCTCGCCGCCCGCCGCCCAAGCGCTGGCCGTGAGCCACAGCGAATTTGCCCCCAGCCGCTGGCTGGTCGGCCACTGAGCACCGGCCATGAACGAGCGCGTCGTCAAGCCGATGCAACGCATCGAAAAATTGCGCCCACCGGCTCTGCCGGCGCGTGAATCGGGGTGGGCCACCTTGCCCGCCGATCGCACCTTCAAGGTCTTGCAGCCCAACCGCGCACCCGCCCAGTTGTCGCTGTTCGGGCCGCCGGGGCAGGTGATGCGCCCCAACAAAGCAATGACATGAATTCGCAGCTTCGCTCGGCAGCGCCGGCCACGAACCCTCCCGATGCCCATTGGTATCAGCGAGGCTACCGGCTGAGCTGGCGAACGAAGCCCTTGTTTTCAGTCGCCCGCCTTCTGGCCGGACGCAGCAGCAGCCGGCCGCAGGAGCCGCTGATGTCTTTACTGGTTTCTCGACGCATGTGACGTCCAAGGGAAGCGGGCAACCCGGGGTGGATTGAGAGCGAGCTCCCGGCCTCTGTCCCGCTTCCCTCTTTTTTTCACATCGTCGCGACCCCCTCGCGACGGCGAGATCTCCCCACCTTCTTCTCGTGGCCGCAGCGGCTCAACGCGCAGAACGCCCCTGCTGTTCGTCGATGCAATGCAGCAGCTGCGACACGTTGAGCGGCTTGGTCAGGTAGGCCGTGAAGCCGGCCGCCGCCGCAGCCTGCACCTGGTCGGGCGCCGCATCGGCCGACAGCACGATGCGCGGCAACTGCCGCAGCAGCGGGTCGCGCGCCAGCCGCTGCGCGAGCTCCAAGCCATTCATGTCGCCAAGATGCATGTCGACCAGCAAAAGGTCGGGCCGCTCCTGCCCTGCGATGCGGAGCGCCTGTTCTCCGTTGGCGGCCACCAGCAGGCGGCAGGCGGGGCGCATCTTGAGCACCTGGCGCACCAGCTCCACGTTGACCGGGTTGTCTTCGGCGTAGAGCACGGTGTACGGCGGCGTGGTCGGCGCGGCACCGGGCACCTCGGCCTCGGCACCCGCATCGGAAACGCCCGTCACCTGGGCCAGCGGCAGCGACGCGGTGAAGAGGCTGCCTTCGCCGATCACGCTGTCCACCGACATCTCGCCTCCCATCAGCTGCACCAGCCGGCGAGTGATGACGAGCCCGATGCCAGTGCCCTCGATGCCACTGCGCTCGATGCCCAAGCGATTGAACGGCTCGAACAAATGCTCCTGCTGCGCGGCGGTGAGGCCGATGCCGGTGTCTTGCACTTGCAGGTGCACCCGGCCGGTTGCCGCGTCTTCCGGCCAGCGCAGCGTCACGCTGCCGCCGAGGCGGTTGTACTTGATGGCATTGCTGAGCAGGTTGACCAGCACCTGGCGCAGGCGCAGGTGGTCGGCGCGCACGCAGGTGGCGTGCTGCACAAGCGCCGGCGCGCTGCGGTCAACATGCAGGCTCACACCTGCACTGGCCGCCGCCGGTGCCACCATCGCCAGCGCTTCGTTGATGACGATGTGCACCGGCACATTGGCGGGCAGCAGGGACACGCCGCCGCTTTCGATGCGCGACAGGTCGAGCACGTCGTTGATCATCGCCAGCAAATGCGCGCCCGCCTGCGAGATGTGTTGCACGCGCGCCAGCTGCGACGGGCTGAGCGGCTGCGTCGAGTCGAGCGTCAGCAGCTGCGAGAAACCGAGCACGGCGTTCAGCGGCGTCCGCAGTTCGTGGCTCATGCGCGAGAGGAATTCGGTCTTCGCCGCATTGGCGCGCAGCGCCGCCTCGGCGGCGAGCTCGGCCTCTTCGGCGCGCTTGCGCGCGGTGGTGTCGACGATCAGGCCGCGCAGCAGCGGCGGGCCGCCATCGGTGCGGATCACCGTCACCAGGCTGCTTACCCACATCACGCGCCCGCCGCGCGCGATGAACCGGTAGTCGATGGACTGCGCCGAGCCGGCTTCCGCCGCCGCCATGATCTCGCGCAGCGCGCGGTCACGGTCGGCCGGGTGCACGTGGACGTACCAGAAGTCCTTCGCCATCCACTCCGGCACCGGGTAGCCGGTGATCGCTTCGGCCTTGTCGCTCACATAGGTGAAGCGGCCGGCCTCGAGGTCGGCCTCCCAGAAGATGCCGTCGACCGAGTTCACCAGGTCGAGAAAGCGCTGCTGGCTGCTGCGCAACGCGGCCTCGGCGAGCATGCGCCCGGTGATGTCTTCGACCACGCCGATGAAGTAGTCGGGGCTCCCGTCGGGCTTGCGCGCCAGCGTCGTGTTGGCGTTGACCCAGACCATGTGGCCATCGGCATGCAGGTAGCGCTTGGTGGTGTTGTACTGCGCCAGCTCGCCATCGAGCAGCCGGCGACGCTGCTCGGCCTCGCCGGGCATGTCGGCGGGGTGGGTCACCTCTTCGGAGCGAAACTTCATGATCGCCTCGCGCGTGTGGCCCAGCATCTCGCACAAGCGCCGATTCACCATGCGCGGCACGCCGTCCAGGCCAAACTGCACGATGCCCACGCCGGCGAGATCGAAGGTGGCCTGCAACTGCTCTTGCTGCGCGCGCAGCGCCTGCTCGGCCAGGCGCCGTGCACGCTCGGCGCGCACGGCGCCGGAGATCGCGGCCACGCTGGTGAACAGCGGTTGCAAATGGTCGACCAGCGCCTGGTCGTAGCCGCCCGCGCGGTTGGCCATGCCGAGCATGCCCACCATCTCGCCACCATGGAACAGCGGCACGCCGAGAAAGGCGTTCAGCGGCGGATGGCCGGGCGGCAGTCCACCGCGGCGGGGGTCGGTGCCGGTGTCGTTGCTGATGACCACCTCGCGGGTGACGAGGGCCGCACCGAACAGCGTGTTGAGGTTGTGGAACTCGAGCGCGTCTCCCGGGCCGCCACGCGCGTGCCGCTCGACCAGCGCGCGCGTGGCGTCGTCCCACGCGATGTTGGTCAGCACCTCGATGCGCAGATAGAGCGCATCGTGCGGGTCGTGCAGCACCTCGGCGAGGAAACCGTATTCGCTGCCGGTCCACTGCAGCAGGTCGGTCAGCAGCGGCTCGAACACCTCGCGCGGCGGCGCGGCGCGGATGTAGCGGGACTGCACGCGCCCGATGATCGCGCCGAGATCACGCGTGCTCAGAGGCAGTTCGCTCAGGTTGGTCACGCCGGGATCTCCAGGTGTCGCCGCAATGTGGCACAGCCACCACGGCTTGGGAAGGCCCGGAAAACCCACCTTCATCACGCTGCGGCACACTCACGCGCATCGCCTTTTTCCTGGAGCTTTTCCTGATGCACCGCAACAACCAAGATCTCGTCACGCGGCGCCGCCTGCTGGCTGCTTCTGCACTGGCCGCGGTGCCGGGCGCGGTGTTCGCGCAGAGCGGCTGGCCCAACAAGCCGGTGCGCGTGGTCGTACCGTTTGCTCCTGGCGGCACCACCGACATCCTGGCGCGTGCATTGGCACCCGAGCTCAGCCAGGCCTTCGGCCAACAGTTCATCGTCGACAACAAGCCCGGTGCAGGCGGCAACGTCGGCTCCGACCAGGTGGCCAAGTCAGCGGCCGATGGCTACACGCTGCTGATGGGCACGGTGGGCACGCACGGCATCAACCAGTCGCTGTACCCGAAGATGCCCTTCGATCCGATCAAGGACTTCGCGCCCATCACCCTGGTGGCGGGTGTGCCCAACGTGCTGGTGATGAACCCGGCCAAGGCCGAGGCCAACGGCATCAAGAACGTGGCCGACCTGATCAAGTACGCGAAGGCCAACCCCGGCAAGCTCAACATGGCCTCGAGCGGCAACGGCACCTCGATCCACCTGAGCGGCGAGCTCTTCAAGAGCATGACCGGCACCTTCCTCGTCCACTTCCCGTACCGCGGTTCGGGCCCGGCGCTGCTCGACCTGATCGGCGGCACCATGGACCTGATGTTCGACAACCTGCCTTCCGCGATGCCGCAGATCAAGGCCGGCAAGCTGAAGGCGCTGGCCGTGACCACGTCGCAACGCAGCGCCGCCTTGCCTGACGTACCGACCGTCGCCGAAGCCGGGCCGGTCAAGGGCTTCGAGGCGAGTTCGTGGTTCGGCCTGCTGGCACCCGCCGGCACGCCGGCCGACATCGTCAACCGCATCCAACAGGAAAGCGCCAAGGCCCTGGGCGTGCCAGCGCTGAAGGAACGGCTGCTGTCGCAAGGCGCCATCCCGAGCGGCATGACGCCGCCGGAGTTTGCGGCTTACATCGCGTCGGAGACGAAGAAGTGGGCGCAGGTGGTGAAGGTGTCGGGGGCGAAGGTGGATTGAGGGTTTGTCTTTGTCGCTTTGTCTTGGGTTCTTCTCACTGCGTGGGGCTGCGTCGGGATGTGCCCCCGACAGGGCAGTAACTTTCTTTTGCTTCGCCAAAAGAAAGTCACCAAAGAAAAGGCGACCCGACGGAGGCGGTCGGCCTAGGGCCGACTGCTCTGCGGTGCTCGGTGTTTGGGGCCTCGCGCCGAACTCGCTTCGCGGCCTGCGGCCGCTGCGCTCAGACAACCGCGCGAATTCAGTTCACGAAGCGTGCTGCGCACGCGGCCCCAAACCCCTGCGCTCCTCGACGCCTCCCACGGGGCCCAAGAGCAATTCGGTCGTTGCTTCGCAACTTTCCCTGTCGCATCGAGCGCGAGCGAAGCGAGCGTCATCGTGCCGATGCGAAGCGAGGCGAATCTGGTGTTCGTCTCCCCCTTCGGACGAGCTGAGCAGCGCAGGGCTTTGCAGCGGCGCGCGCAGCGCGCTTCGTGAACTGACTTCGCGCGGTTGTCTGAGCGCAGTGAGCAAAGCGAACGCAGCGAGTTCGGCGCGAGCTGCAAAGACCGAGCAGCGCAAGGTAGCCCTCGTGCAGCGAGGGCCGAGGAGGCAGGGGTCGCTTCTTTGCCTCCTTTCTTGTCGATACAAGTTCGCGAAGCGGGGATCTGCTCACTTTGCGAAGCAAAGTTATGCAGATACCAAAGGGGGTCGGCTACCGGGACGAAAACCCGGCGCGACCTCACGCGGTGAACAAGATCAACGAAAAAGCAAACCGAGCCACCAGCCGTGATCAAGCGCTTCTTACGGTATGGCCTCATCGGCGCCATCGCCACCACCACCCACTACGCCGTGCTGGTGCTATGCGTCGAAGCCGGCCACTGGCCCGCCTACATCGCCTCAGGCATCGGTGCCACCATCGGCGCACAAGTGGCTTTCTTCGGCAACCGGCAATTCACGTTCGCGCACCGCGGTGCGCTCGCTCCCGCATGGGCCAAGTTCCAGGGCACCGCTCTGCTGGCCGCCCTGGTCGGCATGGCCATCGTCGCCCTCGCCGTGCATGCCGGTTGGCACTATCTGGTGGGGCAGGTTCTCGCGACGCTGGTCGGGCTGGTGCTGACCTTTGCGGTCAACCGCGCATGGACGTTCCGCTGACGCTGCAGGGTAGCCGCTACGCGCGCACCCAGGCGGCTCCGAGCGTGACCTGCGCTTCGGCGAGGTCGCTCATGAACGCACCGCTTTCCAGGTAGGCCAGCTCGCGCATGCGCGCCTCGCCGATGGCGTCGCCGGCACCCGCCGTTTCAGCGGGGTGGCAGAACAGCAGCCCGCCCTCGCGCGGCAGCTGCCCGAGCCATTGCCGCATCAGACCACGGTAGTCGGTTGTCGCGAAGTCGTAAGCCCCGAGCAGGCTGGCGTTGTGGCGCAGGCCGCGTCGCGCGAGTTCGCGCTTCAGTGCGCGACCGCCGGTGCGCTCGATGACGAAGCGCTTGAACGCGAAGCCGGGGCCGAGCAGGCGCGCCGTGCTGCGCACCGCCGGCCGCGGCGCCATCGGCGCGATGCCGTCGAGTACCACCTGGCGCAGCAGCGGCAGATGGTGCACATGCTGGTGGCCGTCGACCATTGCGGGAGGCCGCCCGGTGGCTTGCACAAAGGCGTCGAGCTGGGCCTGCCATTCGAAGCGCAAGGCGGGGACGGGCAGCTGGTGCAGGTGCGATAGAAGCAAGAGCTTGGGCAGCGACGGCAGCTCGGGCCAGACGCGCGCCAGGTCGGGGCTGAGCGGCCGTCCTTCGGTGAGGTTGAAGTGAAGGCCGACCGTCACGGTGCTCGGCAAGTGGCGGAGCGAACGCGACGCTTCGCGCCAGTGCGCGGCGTTGGTGATGCATGAGACGGCCGACAGGCGCTCGGCCCGCGCCAGCATCGCGATGCCGCGCGAGATCGGGGCCGACAGGCCGAAGTCGTCGGCGCACAGCGTGAGCACCCGGGCGCTCGCGCTCATCGGGCCGGCATCTCGTCGGCGAGTTTGAGCCCCGTTCCTTGCTCGCTGGCCACCAGGTAGATCGGCCGCTGCTTCACTTCATCGAAGATGCGGCCGACGTACTCGCCCAGGATGCCGATCGACAGCAGCTGCACGCCGCTGAAGAACATCAGGCTCGTGACCAGCGTGGCCCAGCCCGGCACGTCGTGGCCGCGGATGAAGTGCTGGATCACGATCACCAAGCCGAAACCGATCGCGCCCACGGCGATCAGCGCACCCAACGCGCTCCACAAACGCAGCGGCACGTTCGAGAACGCGGTGACACCGGTCAAGGCCAGGCGCACCAGGCTGCGCATCGAGAAGCTGCTCTGCCCGGCCTGCCGCTCGGCAGGCTGGTAGTCGATGATCTCGGTGCGAAACCCGACCCATGCATAGAGGCCCTTCATGAAGCGGTTGCGCTCGGGCAACGACTTCAAGGCGTCGACCACGCAGCGGTCCATCAGACGGAAGTCGCCCGCGTCGACGGGGATCTGCACCTTGCTGCCCTTGCGGTTGACCATCCAGTAGAAGAGTGCGGTGCCGATGCGTTTGGCCAGGCGTTCATCGGCACGCGAGGCGCGCGCGGCGCACACCATGTCGGCACCGCCCTGCCACGCGGCGACCATCTTGGCGATGATCTCCACCGGGTGCTGCAGGTCGGCATCCATCAACACCACCACCTCGCCACCAGCGTGGTCGATGCCTGCGGTGAGCGCATGTTCCTTGCCGAAGTTGCGCGACAGGCGCAGGTAGCGCACGCCACCCTTCGGCAACCAGGGCGCCACGGCGGCCGCGGTGTCGTCGGTGCTGCCGTCATCGACGATGACGACCTCGAAGCGCTCGCTGAGGGCCGCCAGCTCGGGCAACAGCTGGGTCAGCAAAGTGGGCAGGTTCTCGGCCTCGTTGAAGGCCGGCACGACACAGCTGATGGAAGGGCGCGCAGGACGAGAGGCAGCTTGCATGAGGCAGACAGGCACCGGGACGACAGCCCGGGACTTTACGTCGACTTCCGCTTCGGAAATTTTTTCTGTAGTGCCTTGATCATGGTTTGGGCCGCGTCATAGCTGTCAGGCAGGGGCGGCAAGTCTTGTTTGATGAGCTTGATCTGCTCGACCATGTCGCGCAATTGATCCAGCGCGTGATCGCCATCCTCGCCCAGCTCTCCGGGCTTGATGTGGGCCACCAGTGCCAGCAGCAAATCGCTCAGCACGCCGATCTGCCTACCGTACGACGCCACCTCGCGCAGCGCGCGCACTTCGATTTCGTCGCTGCCCGATTTGGCCAGCAGGCTGGGGTGGATGTCTTGCGTCACCGCACCGCTGAACGGCCAGTGCACCTCGGGGTTGAAGTTGAGCCACGTCACACCGGCCTCCCTTGCAATTGGATGCGCAATGGTGCGGCGCAGCATGTGTGGCGTCAAGCGGCGAAGCGGTGATGGATGAAGGTGGTGACATGGCAGTGTGCAGTCGTCGCTCCAGGCTCTCCGACACAATCGCTGCATCCACCCCCACGCGGCCGCCACCGCCCCACGCATGTTTGCCGCCCGACTCCGCCTCTACCAACAAGCCGCCTTGCGCGACGACCTGGTGGCGGCGCTGATCGTGGCGGTGCTGCTGATTCCGCAGGGCCTGGCCTATGCACTGCTGGCGGGCTTGCCGCCGCAGGTGGGTATTTATGCGAGCCTGTTGCCTATGGTGGCGTATGCCATCGCCGGCTCGAGCAGCGTCACCTCGGTGGGGCCGGCAGCGGTGCTCGCGCTGATGACGGCACAGGCCATGGCGCCGGTGGTCGGCCCCGAAGGCGTGAGCCCGTCGTGGGCAGCGCTGGTGCTGTCCACCGAAGTGGGCCTGTTGCTCGCCGCGGCAGCGGCGCTCAAGCTCGATGCGCTGGCCTCGCTGCTGAGCGCCCCGGTGTTGCAGGGGTTTTCCACGGGCGCGGCCATTTCGATCGCCTTGTCGCAGCTGCCGGCGCTGTTCGGCAACCCAGCGCAGGGCTTCAACGCACGCGAGCTGCTGGCATCGGTGTGGCAGCACGGCCGCAGCGGAGACTGGGTCGACATCGCCACCGCCGCCTTCGGCATCGGCGCAATGCTGTTGCTCACGGTGGCGCGCCGTGCCTTACAACGCGTGGCGGCCCGCTGGCTGTCGCCGCAGAACGCGGTGCTGGTGGGCCGCACCGCGCCGCTGGCGGTGATCTGCATCGCGGTGCTGCTGGTCTGGGCGCTGCCAGACGCATCGCGCAGCGTGGCCGTGGTCGGGCCGCTGCCGTCACTGGGTTTGCCGCTCGGCCTGCCACCGTTCGACCGCGCGCTGTGGTGGCAGCTGTTGCCCGGGGCATCGTTGATCGCGCTGGTCACCTTCGTCAGCAGTTTTGCGGTGGCTGAAAGCCTGGCGCTACAGCGCGGCGAGCACGTCGACGGCCGACGCGAGCTGGCTGGCCTGGCCGCCGCCAACCTGACCGCCGGCCTGAGTGGCGGCATGCCGGTCGGCGGCAGCTTCTCGCGCAGCGCGGTGAATGCCGAGGCTGGCGCGCGCACGCGCGTGGCTGGCGTGTGGGCCGCGATCTTCATGGCACTGGCGGTGCTGCTGGTGTCCGCGCCGCTGGCCTTGCTGCCACGCGCGGTGCTGGCCGCGAGCATCGTCGTGCCGGTGTGGAGCTTGATCGAATGGAGCTCGTTCCAGCGGGCCTGGCGCTATTCGCGCAGCGAGGCCGCGGTGATGTTCGCCGTCGCGGCGCTGACGGTGCTGCAAGACACGCAATGGGCGCTCGGCGTGGGCGTGGCGGTGTCGATCGCGCTGCTGCTCAAGCACACGGCGCGGCCACACGCGGCGCTCATCGGCCGCATGCCAGGCACCGAGCATTACCGCAACGTCGAACGCTATGCCGTCGAGCTGACACCCGGCGTGATCAGCTTGCGCATCGACGAAAGCCTGCTCTTCACCAACGCGCGCCAGCTGCTCAGCGTGGTGGCACGCCATCTCGACACCCACCCCGACACGCGGCGCGTGCTGCTGCAGATGGCGCCGGTCAACCGCATCGACCTGAGCGGCCTCGAGGCCCTGCGCGCCTTGCAAGGCGTGCTGCAGGAGCGCGGCATACGGCTCGACCTGTCGGAAGTGAAGGGCCCGGTGCTCGATGCCTTGCGCGCGGCGAACTGGTCGAGCTGGTTCCAGGGGCGCTTGTTCCTCAGCCACCACCATGGCGTGAACGACGAGCAGGGCATGGCGACCTGACGAACCGGCCCTGGCGGACAGGTTCTAGCGAAAAGCCTGCACCTTCTTGCCGGTGAGCGTGCTCAGGTGGGCCGCGAGGATGGAGGCATCGGTCGCATCGCTGCTGCTGGCCAGGTGCAGCCGCGAGCGCCCGCCCATGTGCAGGCTGACGTTCCATCGTTCGGCCCTGTCGCCGCCATCACGCTGGATGTCGATCGACTGAATCGACGCGAAGCGTGCCATCACCCGGCCATTGCGCATGACAGCGCTGAGCCGCTGGTCGGCCACCGTCTCGCGGCCCCGGCTGCGCCAGACCAGGCGCGTGGGGATCTGCTCGGCGATCTCGATGCCATGCCGGTAGACGAACACCCGCTTGGCTTCGGCGACAAAGGCCTGGGCAAACGCACGCATGAAGGCCACGACGCGACCACTCATGCCTCGTCCACCTGCACCAGCTTCAATCGGCCCGAGGCGCCGCTGCGTATCGACACCTGCGACTTGCGCCGCCCGAAATGCCTGGCCACCAGTGCCACCAGTTCTTCGTTGGCGCGGCCGTCGACCGGCGGCGCCTTGAGCTGCGCGAGCCAGGTGCCGTCAGGCTGCTCATCAAACGTGCTGGTGCGTGCGTTGGGTTTCACTTTCACCTGCAAGGTCAGCTTGCCACCCGCCGCGCGGCTGGTCGTCATGGAAGGAAGCGCTGAGAAGTGCAAGACAGCAGGGAGAGCGGTGCGATGACTCGGCGCGAGGTCATGGGTTGCGAAAGATGCCTTGAATCGATTACCCCACATTTGGCACGCTCCGACAAGCCATGCGCCGCCACCCGCACCCGGTGTGCACGCACCTCGACCCTACAATCCCGACCGCCTCGCGCAGCCGCGACCACCCTGCTCCACAACCCGCCATGACGCCTCTTTCGCCCGCTGTGCAGCGGCCCGCCGCGCGCGACCCCTTGCTGTGGTTTGCGCTCGCCATGGCCTGGCTCTGGGTGCTGGTGCCAGTGTTCATCAACCCCGGCCAGCAGGGTGATCACTTCGAGCAATTCACCTGGGCGCACAGCATGGAGTGGGGCTATCACAAGCACCCGCCCTTGCCGACCTGGCTGCTCGCCATCGCGATCAAGGTGTTCGGCGCGACGCCCTATGCGACTTACGGCGTGGCCGCGCTGATGGTGACCGGCACCGGCGTGTTCACTTACCTCATCGCACGCGAGTTGCTGGGTGCGCGCGTCGCGTCGATCGCCATCGTGCTGTGGGGCCTGCACTGGGCCTTCACCTGGAAGGCGCAGCTGCTGAACCACAACTCGGTGATGATGTGCTTCATCGCCATTGCCGCATGGCTGGCGATTCAGGCAGGTCGTCGTGTATTGGCCTGGGGTTGGTGGACGCTGCTGGGGTTGGCCGGCGGGCTGGCGATGCTATCGAAGTACCAATCGGCCGTGCCGCTGGTGGGCGTGATCATCGCGTTGTGGCGCGCGGGCTCGCTGCGCCGCCGCGACCAGGTGTTGGGCCTGGTGCTTGCGGTGGCCATCTCGCTGGCGGTGTTCGCGCCGCATGTGGTGTGGGTGGTAACGCATGATTTCGTCACACTGAAATACGCCTCGACGACGGTGCATCAGCTCGGCGCGATGCAACGCGTGAACAAGCTGCTGTCGTTCACGGCGCTGCACCTGCGAATGGTGCTGCCGGTGTTGCTGTGCATGGGTGCCTTGGCGCTGTGGTCGCGGTGGGCGCGCACGAATACCACAGCGAACGAAGCCGACGCCGACAACGAAAAGCAGCGCCGCGCCTGGATGCTGGGCCTGCTCGGCTGGCCGCTCTTGATTCTGGCCGTGCTGTGCATCACACAAGGTGTGCGATTGCAGGACCACTGGGGCTTCCAGGCCGTGCAGTTCATCAGCCTGTGGCTGGCTTGGCAGCTGCGCCGACTGGGCCCTGGGGCCACAGGGCGGTTGGTGGCTCTGGCGCTGCTGACGCATGCACTGTCCATGGTCGTGTATTCGCGCTCGGTGTGGGACCCGCGCGTGCTGACGACCCGCGACCGGCCCGACCAGTGGTACCCGGCACAGACGCTGGCCGACGCCGTGATGCGCGATTGGAGCCAAGCCACACCCTGCCCGCTGCGCTACATCGTCGGCCCAACCTACGAGGGCGGCATGGTGTCGGTGTATTCACGCCAGAACCCGGCGCTGCTGGAGATGGGCATGCCCGAACGCTCACCCTGGGTCGACCTGGCGGACCTGCAACGGTCCGGTGCGGTCTACCTGTACAGCCGTGCATCTGACGCGCCGCCGGAGCATCCACCGATGCGCAAGCTGGAGTTCAAACTGCCGAGCAACGACAAGTCTCTGTACGACGTGTACTGGACAATCGTCGCGCCACAGGCGTGCCACTGAGCACAGCGGTCAAAAAAGGCCCGACCTGCAGGGTCGGGCCAACGCTCTGACATCAAGCCTGCACCGCGGTGAGGGGCTCACCGCAGTGCAGGCTCCACGCAGGCCGGTGCTGGAGACACCGGCCTGCGCGGCTCGGGCTCCGCCGGATGACCGGGAGTTGCACGGTCCCCCGACCGCGGCAAGACCCTCCGGCGGAGCGCCCCGGAGCTCATCACCACCAGGCTTCGGCCTGGACACCCACCGACGTGCCGGCCTTCTTGTCACCGAACACCGCCAGCGTGTTGGCATTCAGCTGCGCCTTGGCTGCATCGTTCCAGGCCGCGTGCGTCAGGAACAGGCGGACCGTGGGACGCGAGCCCGCTTCATTCCCCGCCGAAGCGGCCAGTGCCAGCGTCACCTTGGTCAGATTGGCTTTGTCTCCACCATTTTCGGGCTTGACCATGTCGTGGCCAGCCTCGGCCAAGAAGCGGAAAGGGCCTGAGATGTGCGTGTCGGCACGGGCGCCGATCGTGAACCACTTGTTGCCGGTCTGCGCCGCCGCCTTGCGCACGCGGTACTCAGTGATGAAGTCCACGGCCGTAGTGCCGAAGTTGGCCGATTGCTGGAACACGGCACGCGTGTTCTTGGTTTCACCAAACTTGTCGTACTTGACCCCGAACAGGCTGTTGCCGCCCAGGATCGTGCCGTTCAGCGTCTGGTAGGCGCCCACCGCGATGCCGCTAGGCTGGCTCTCGGTGGCCAGGCCCGTCGCCTGGTTGTCGCTCTTGAGCTGCTTGGAAGGCGTCACGTAGAACGCCAGTTCGCCATTGGGTACGTCCTTGATGCCCGTGAGGCGGATGGGTAGCGCAAAGCGATTGTTCGTGACCGCCGGGTCGATGGTGCTGGTAGCGCCACTTGCCACGCCGTAGTTCGGGTCCATCATGAAGGCGACGCTGAGCTTGCCGATGCCCAGGTCCATGTCTTCCAGCCCGGCGCCGTTGCCGTCGTTGTTCTCGAGGAACTGGTCGTTGATGCCGGTCTGCAGGCGGTTGTAGTAACGGCGGCCGGCCCACACCTTGCCGTTGCCAAGCTGCGAGATGTGGTCACCGTAAGCGTAGACCTGCGCGAAGCGGGTCGTCAGTTGGTCTGGACCGGTGCCCAGCGTGCCGCCCTGGCCCGCGTCCCAGGCCTTGTAGACGGCGGGCATGAAATTCACATGCCAATCGGAACCTTCGTATTCGGCCAGCTTGGCGTTGAAATTGGGCTCGATAACGTAGTCGCACTCGTTGCCGAGGCGGTACTTGGTGTCGGCACCCGCCAGGCCGAAGCAGACCTGGTTGCCCCCGCGGGTGTTGATGCCCACGCCGGCACGCATGTAGCCGGAAAACTCGATGGGGGGAGGTGCTGCCGAGGCCAGGCTGGCGGCGCCGGCAAGCGTCATGGCGATGATCAGAGGGTTCTTTTTCATGGGTGTCTCCGGGTCTCCTGTGGGTGGGTCGTTCGCCTGAGTGGCGGCTTTCGGTCCGCAGTACGGGCCAAAACTGTGGGCGCTGGTCGCGCATGTCGGGGGAGCGTGTGGCCCTGGCTCAAAACCAGTACGTCGTGATGACGCCAGGCCCCTTCTCCTCGTTCTTTTTGTCTTTCGTCGAAACGTTATGGCATCGTTTTCACGAATGGGCGCTCTGTGTAACCCTATTCATCGGTGGCAGCCCCGAGGCTTGCTTCATCCAAATCTACCAATGAGTGTCATTTCGCCTTGCAAAGTAGCGGGCGACAAATCGGCTCCGCCGTAACCAAGTTACTTATGAAATCGATTTCACAACGGCCGCATTTCAGCGCCGGGCCCGACAGGTGTCAACACCGAAAACCCCGAATCGCCGCAAATCTAGGGAAACCACGGGTGAGGCCATGGCGCCGAATCCAGCTTGCGTGGCAATGGCAGGTGCGCCCGGACGCTAAAGGCAGATGGAGAATATGAAAACGTTATCATCCGCGCAGCCATGCAAAATCATGGCCGTTCCCTGGCCGAATGCCTTTCGATCCCGCCGTGACCGCTCCTGACGCCCCTTCCCGAGACACCCCAGCCCTGCCGGACGCGGTGACTCTGCTGGATGTGGCGCGCGAAGCCAAGGTATCGCCCAGCACGGTCTCACGCATCCTCAATGGCACAGCGCGCGTGGCCTCCGAGAAGCGCACCGCCGTCGAGAACGCGATCCGCAAACTCGACTTCAAGCCCAACCTCTTCGCGCGCAGCCTGAAGACCGGCACCACGATGACGGTGGGCGTGCTGACGCAAGACATCGAAAGCCCGTTCTTCAACCGCGCGATGCGCGGCATCGAAGAAGGCCTGACCGGCACCGGTTACGCGCCCATCATCGTGAGCGGCCACTGGAACGCAACCGAAGAGGCCGAGCGCATCCGCCTGCTGCTGGCACGCCGCATCGACGGTCTGGTGATCCTCACCGGCCACCTCGAAGATGCGCAGATCGTCGAGTTCGCACGCTACCAGCCGATCGTGGTGACGGGGCGCGAACTCAGCGCGCCCAACGTGCGCGCCCGCAAGCTCGATCACGAGCATGGCGGCTACATCGCCACGCGCCACCTGATCCAGCTCGGCCACAAGCGCATCGCCCACATTGCCGGCCCCAAGGACCACAGCGACGCCACCGAGCGCCTGGCCGGCTACCTGAGAGCCCATCGCGAAGCCGGCCTCAACGTCACGCCGGAACTCACGGTGCAAGGCGACTTCCTGGAAAGCGGCGGACTCCTCGCGATGAACCGGCTACTGGACATGGGCCACCCGTTCACCGCCGTGTTCTCCGCCAACGACCAGACGGCCTTTGGCGCACGCGTGGCCATGTACCGCCGCGGCATCCGCGTGCCCGACGATCTCTCGATGGTGGGCGTCGACGACCTACCCGCGGCGGCCTACCTCACGCCACCGTTCACCACGGTGCGCCAGCCGATCTACGAGATGGGTTTGTTCGCAGCGCATGCACTGCTGAACATGCTCGGTCACCCGAGCGAAGAGATCGTGTTGCCACCTCTCGAACTGATCGTGCGAGAGACAACCCGACGCGTTTGATGGTGCTCGACTGAGCGAGAGCAGCGAAGCGACAGATCAAGCAACGCCCAAAGGACGGGTTTCCCGGCCCAATGGGTGGCGCCCCTCGGGGGCAGGAGCGAAGCGACTGGGGGGCTAACCTCTCACAGCGGCGTCTTCGATCTGCTGCTGCACCTTGCGAGCGCCACGCAAGACCAGCGTCTGGTCGAGCATCGCCTGCGGCGCGACGGCCTGGGCCACTTCATCCAGCGTGGCCGGGTCGGTCATCAGCGCGTTGGCCAGGGCAGAAAGCGCACAGATCGAGCGGCGCGGCGCCTGAGCCGGCAGCTGGCGCAATGCGTTCACGCGCACATGGTGGCGCACGCTGGCCACCGCCGCCGGGCCGAGGCCCCAGCTTTCGCACAGGGTGGCGCCCAGTGCGTCATGGCTGACGCCGAAGGCTTCGTATTCGCGTTCGACCAGATCACTGTCGTTGATGGCGGCCTTCAGCATGGGCCGGTAGGTGTCGGGAGCGTGCTTGAACAGAACGGCCTTGCCGCATTCTTCGAACAGGCCGGCCGAGTGGGCACCCCAGGGGTCGACGCTCAGCGCCTGGCCGATGCGGCCCATCAGCAGCCCGCGCACGCTGGCGCGCTGCCACACGGCCTCGAGCTCGGGCGACGCGGGGAAGACCGCGCGCAAGCCGTATTCGAAGGTCACCGCCGCCACCTCGCGGGTGCCGAGGTACATGACCGCCTGCTGCACGCTCTGAACGCGGCCCTTCAGGCCGTAGAGCGACGAGTTCACCGCTTTCATCACCGCGGCGGCGAGCGACATGTCGGATTCGACCAGCCGGCCCAGGGTCGGCAGGTCCACATCGTCTTCAGCCAGCAGCAGCGAGAGCTTGACCAGCACCTCGGGCTGAGCGGGCACGTCGATGTTCAACGAACGGAGTTTCGGGTCGACAGGCATGGCAGTGTCCGTGAGAGTCAGTACTTCAAAGAACATGCTACCCAGCGGCAGCTCGGGCGATAAGTCGAACAGGCTCGCATATCCGAACCTGCAAAACGCTTCGGAAATCACTGACGCGCTTCCGAGAACGGATTCTTATACTGGCGTTCTCCAGGGAAAACAAGGTCGACCCCATGACCGTCAAGCTCGCTAAAAGCGAACAAACGCTTCAAGCCATCGTCAAAACGGCCCTGAAGATTGCCGTGGTGGAAGGCTTGCCCGCCGTGACGCTGGGAGAGGTGGCCAAGCGCATGGACATCAGCAAGAGCGGTGTTTTCGCCCGCGTCGGCTCGCTGGAAGCGCTGCAGCACAAGGTGATCGTCGAATACGGCCGCATCTTCGCGGACAACGTCTTCCTGCCGGCCTTGAGCGAGCCGCGCGGCCTGCCGCGCTTGAACGCCATCATGCGCTTGTGGATCGGCCGCGGCACGGGCGAGAACGCGATGGCCGGCGGCCTGCACACTGCCGCCGCCTTCGACCTCGACCACGTGGAAAGCGCGCTGCGCGACCTGCTGCTCGAGTCGGTGATGAACTGGCGCGCCCAGCTTAAGCGCACCATCGTGCAGTGCGTCGACGAAGGCCACCTGCGGCCCGACACCGACCCGACGCAGCTGACCTTCGAGATCAATGCGCTGATGATCGGCTTCCTGCACGACGCTCGCTTCGTGCGCGACCCGCGGGCCCATGAGCGGGCGGCCGAGGCGTACGAGCGCCTGATCTCCACCTACCGCAGCGTCAGCCACGCCGCCTGACACGCGGCCGCGCGACCGCTACCGGGTCAGCGCGTCCCACCCCGTCTTGGCAATCAGCACCGCCACGACACCGATGAACACCACGCGCACGAAGCCCGCGCCATGCTTCAGCGCGAGCCGCGTGCCGAGCAGGCTGCCCAGCACGTTCGCCACCGCCATGACCGCGGCGATGTGCCACCACACGTGGCCGGTGAAGGCGAACAGCGCGAGCGCCGCTCCGTTGGTGGCGGTGTTCAGCAGCTTGGCACTCGCACTGGCGTTGAGGAAGTCGTAGCCCAGCAGGCGCACGAAGAGAAAGACGAAGAAACTGCCGGTGCCAGGCCCGAAGAAGCCGTCGTAGAAGCCGATCACCAAGCCGACGCCACTGGCCACCAGCGCTTCGGCACGGCCGCTGAAGCGAGGCTCATGCGTGCGGCCGAGGTCCTTGCGGGCGAGGGTGTAGACCAGCACCGCCAACAGCACGAAGGGCAAGGCTTTGCGCAGGCCGTTTGCGCTGACCAGCGTCACGGTCCACGCACCGGCCAGGCTGCCGATGAGCGCTGTGGCGGCGGCCGGCAGCAGTGCCGCCCAACGCATCGAGACTTTGCGTGCGAACTGCGCGGTCGACCAAGCCGTACCCCAGATCGCAGCACCTTTGTTGGTGCCGAGCAGGGTGGCGGGCAATGCACTGGGGAAGACGCTGAACAGCGCAGGCACCAAGACGAGGCCGCCTCCGCCTACGATGGCATCGATGAACCCGGCGAACAGCGAGGCCAGGGTGACGGTGAACAGGTCCAGGAGCGGGTTCCAGAAAAATACAAAGGGCGTCAGGATAACCCTGACGCCCCTGGATTTTGTCATCGGCGTCGGCACTTCTTGGGTGCCGGGCCTTTGTTTGGCGGCCTTCGAGCTTGCGCTGTCGGCTGCCTTGAATATGTCTCCTCAGACCCCCGCCAGAGCCAGGCACGTTGCGGTGCCAGCCGCGAGTGGGCGGACTTTAGGACGCCTGCCCCATGCACACACTAGGGGTTTTCCTGCGCCAAGTTGGGGCCTGGCTTGAAGTTCATCGTCCGGTTGCCGGGAGCGTGATGCGAATCCGCGTGCCTTGTGCCGGGGCGCTGATCACGTCCACCAGCCCGCCGTGCAGTTCGACGATGCGCTTGACGATGGCCAAGCCCAGGCCCTTGCCACCCTCGCCGGTGGCCGGTGCCACGGTGTGGCGCGCCTGGTAGAAGCGGTCGAACAGGTGAGGCTGGTCGGCAGCGGCGATGCCTGGGCCGGTGTCGCTCACGCTGACCACCACCTCGCTCACCGCTTCTTCGGCCTGCACCGTGATGCGGCTGCCGGGGCCGCAGAACTTGAGGGCGTTATCGACCAGGTTGGCCACGGCGCGCTCGAACAGCTCCACGTCCACAGTGGCCGCCACCGGCTGCTCGCTGTGCAAGGCCTCCAGCACGACACCCTGCTGCACGGCCCGCTCGGCAAAGCGTGCGGCGATGTCGGCCAGCAGCTCTTGCAAATCCACCTGCTCGGTGCGCAGCTTGAAGGCGGGTTCGTCGAGCGTGGCCAGGTCGCCGAGCGACTGCACCATGCGCGCGGCGTTGCGGGTGTTGCGCAGCGCCACCTCGGCCATGCGGTGGTCGTCGTCGCGGTTCGGGTCGCCGGCCCAGCGCGCCTGCAGGGTTTCGAGGCAGGCCGTGGTGGCTGTCAGCGGCGAACGCAGGTCGTGCGACAGGTTGCTCACCGCTTCGCGGCGGAAGTGATCGAGCCGGCGCAAGGCGTCCCACTGCGTGCGCAGCGTGGTGAGCATCGCATCGAAGGCCCGCGCGAGCTGGCCGAACTCGTCGCGCGTGGCCGCGGGCAGCAGCGGTTGCACCTGCGCGGCGCCTTCTTGCAAACCGTGTTCGGACAAGGCCGCCACCGCCTGCGTGAGGCGCTGCAAGGGCCGCGTGACCGAGGCAATCACCAGCGCCGCGAGCAAGGTCGTCAACGCCATGATGGCGGCGATCAGACTCATGGCCGGCCGGCCGAAACTCGCACGCAGCACCTGCCAGCGGCTGGCCGGCAGGCCTTCCTTGTGGCACACGAGGTAGAGGTAGCCCGCGATGTCACCAGCGCGGATGGTCGGGCGGCCGATGGGCTTGGCGGTGATGACGGCATCGGCATCCATGCGCTCGGGGTCGTCGCCCATCACGTACGGCATGCTGGGCGAGGCGGCCTGCCTCACCGGCCCCATCGCGACCTTGAAGCCGGGCGGCAGCTTCACCGAGCCGGTGGTCGCGAGCACGGTGCCTTCGGTGTCGAGCAGGTAGAGCTGGGTGTCGGGCTCGAACAACACCAGGTTCTTCAGGAAGACGGTGAAGTCGTCCGGGTAACGCTCGTGCATGTCGAACAGGTTGTCGTACAGGCTGACCACGCGCGTCAGAAAGGCTGAAGCGCGCTGGTAGGTGGTCTCGTGCTCGAAGCGCTGGAAGGCGAAGACGACGGTCGCTAGAACGGCCAGGGCGGTGACGAAGCCGGTGGCAAAGATCGTCAGCGCGATCTTGAGGCGGACGCTCATCTATCGGCGGCGGTGATCGAAGCGGCAGGCCGAGCGCCGGGCCGCTCCCAAGCCGGCCTGCATCCCCTCGGGGGATCGGCAGACGTACTCGTCGGACGAGGGGTTGTCATCATCCTGGGGCTTCTCGCATCTTGTAGCCGGCACCGCGCACCGTGAGGATCAGTTGCGGCCGCATCGGGTCGGCCTCGAGCTTGGCGCGCAGGCGGTTGATGTGCGTCGTCACCGTGTGTTCGTAGCCGTCGTGCGTGTAGCCCCACACCGCGTTCAGCAGCTGCGCTCGCGAGAACACATGCCCCGGGTGGCTGGCGAAGTGCAGCAGCAGGTCGAACTCCAGTGCGGTGAAGTCGAGCGCTTCGCCGCGGTAACGCACCTGGCGCTTGGTGGGCAGGATTTCGAGGTCCCCATTGCGCAGCGCACCAGGCTGGGCTTGCGCATTGGCCTGCGCGGCGCGCAACAGGTCCGCACGCCGCAGCAGTGCCTTCACGCGCGCCAGCAACTCGGCCAGCGAAAAGGGCTTGGTCAAGTAGTCATCGGCGCCCAGCTCGAGCCCGAGCACGCGGTCGAGCTCGGTGGCCTTGGCGGTGAGCATCAGGATGGGCATGTTGCGCCCACGGGCACGCAGCGCCTTGCAAACCTCCAGCCCATCCAGCCCCGGCATCATCAGGTCGAGGATCAAAAGGTCGCTGGACTGCTCGTTCTGGCTTGCCAGCGCCGCGGGGCCGTCGTTGACGGTCGTGACCTCGTAGCCGGCGTTGCGCAGGTTGAGCGCAATCAGCTCGCGGATGTCGGTCTGGTCTTCGGCGACGAGGATGGTGGCGGGCATGCGGGAATTGTCGCGGCTGGCCGGTGCTTCTTACGCAAATGTGATCTTCCTGTGATGTTCGGCGAGGCTCGCGAGAGGTGCGACCGCGACAGTCTCCCTACCGAATCGCACACCCGGAGAGACACCATGACCGCCACCGCAACCGTCGCCTTCAACTCGTCGTTCATGCCTGTCGCCTGGCACGAGATGGTGTCCCATCGCAGCTACCTGGTGCGCTTTGCCCAGCGCAAGCTGCACGACCCGATGCTGGCCGAAGACGTGGTGCACGACGTGTTCGAGGCGGTGATCTCGGGCCGCGCGGCCTTCGCCGGTCGCGCCGCGCTGCGCTCCTGGCTCACGGCCATCCTGAAGCACAAGATCGTCGACCTGGTGCGCAGCCGCGTGGGCCTGGACAGCCTGGACGAAGAGGCGCTCGACGACGCCACACTCGCGATGGAATGCCCGCAGCCGCAGCCCGACGAAGTGGCCGAGCAGCGCCAGCAACTGAGCCGCGTGCTGGAGAAGATCGACGCGTTGCCCGCCGGCCTGCGCGACGTGATGCGCTTGCGTGTGCTGCAAGACCAGCCGACCGACGCGGTGTGCGACGCGCTGTCGATCAGCGAAGACAACCTTTTCGTGCGCCTGCACCGGGCACGCAAGCAGCTGATGTCCTGAGGCACCGGGCGGTCATCGCCCCCCTCGCACGGGCATGCCGATTGCGACGGGTATCCTTCGTCGCGATTTCACTGAGGAGGCATGCCATGTCCACAACCATTCCCGCCACGCTGATTCCCGGCGACGGCATCGGGCCCGAGATCGTCGACGCCACACTGGCCGTGCTCGACGCCGTGGGCGCGCCGTTCGAGTGGGACCGCCAGATCGCCGGGCTCGGCGGCGTCGAGGCCGCAGGCGACCCGCTGCCGCCCGCCACGCTGGCCAGCATCCGCCGCACACGCCTGGCGCTCAAGGGCCCGCTGGAAACGCCTTCGGGCGGAGGCTACCGTTCGTCAAACGTGCGCCTGCGCGAAGAGTTCAAGCTCTACGCCAACCTGCGCCCAGCGCGCACCATCGTGCCCGGCGGCCGCTACGACGACATCGACCTGGTGATCGTGCGCGAGAACCTCGAAGGCCTGTACATCGGCCACGAGCACTACGTTCAGATCGACGACGACCCGCATGCCGTCGCCATGGCCACCGGCATCAACACGCGCGCCGGCAGCCGGCGTTTGCTGGAATTTGCCTTCGAGCACGCGATCGCCACCGGCCGCAAGAAGGTCACGCTGGTGCACAAGGCCAACATCATGAAGGCGCTGACCGGCATCTTCCTGGAGACCGGGCTCGACCTGTACGAGAAGAAGTACAAGGGCCGCATCGAGCTCGACACCATCATCGTCGACGCCTGTGCGATGAAGCTGGTGCTCAACCCGTATCAGTTCGACGTGATCGTGACGACCAACCTGTTCGGCGACATCCTGTCCGACCTGGTCGCCGGCCTGGTGGGCGGCCTGGGCATGGCGCCGGGGGCCAACATCGGCGCCGACGCTGCGATCTTCGAGGCCGTGCACGGCTCGGCGCCCGACATCGCCGGCAAAGGCCTGGCCAATCCGACCGCCTTGCTGCTGGCCGCTGCGATGATGCTCGACCACGTGAAGCTGCACGACAAGGCGCAGCGCGTGCGTCAGGCCATCGACGACACGCTCAACATCGACAAGGTGCGCACCGGCGACCTGGGCGGCAAGGCCAGCACCGCCGAGTACACCCGCGCACTGGTGAATCGAGCGAAGGGCTAAGCGAGCCGCTGGCTGGGCTGGGGGTTCGGCTCGGATCCGGGCTCGGGTTCGCGCTCGGACCTGATCAGCCAGGCCTGCGCCTCGTCGGCCGTCAGCGGCGAGGCATAGAGGGCGCCCTGCAACACGTGGCAGCCGGCCTGGCGGGCGACTTCGGCCTGGGCCTCGGTCTCCACGCCTTCGGCCACCACGTCGAGCTGCAACACGGCAGCCAGCGTGCAGATGGCCTTGACCACCGCGGCTGCATCGGCCGCGGGCAGCGGCTCGATCAGCGTGCGGTCGATCTTCACCGTGCTGATCGGCAGGCTGCGCAGCAGGTTGAGTGACGAGAAGCCGGTGCCGAAGTCGTCGAGCGCGACCTCGACGCCATGATCACGCAGCGCCTGGATCTGCTGGCGCGCCTGCTCGAGGTGGGTCACGGCGGCGCTCTCGGTGATCTCGAGCGTGAGCAGCGCCGGCGGCACCTCGTACTGGCGTAGCGTGTTGGCCACCATGTCGGGAAAGCTCGGGTCGAGCAGCTGCAGTGGCGACACGTTCACAGCCACCGGCACCAAAACCCCTGCGACCTGGCGCCAGCGGGCCTGCTGGTGGCATGCCTGCGCCAGGATCAGGCGGCCCAGCGGCACGATCAGGCCGGTGCGTTCGGCCGCGGGAATGAACTCGTTGGGGCCAATGCGGCCGAGGCCCGGGCGGTCCCAGCGCACCAGCGCCTCGAAGCCCACCAACGCGCCGCCCTGCGCGTCCACCTTGGGTTGGTAGAACAGCACGAACTCGTCTTTGCTGACGCCGGCGCGCAAGGCTTGCTCGGCATCCAGCACCACGCCCGAGCCGCGCTCGAAGCGCTCTTGCGCAAACTGGAGCGAGGTGCCCGGCGTGGCCTTGGCCTGGTGCATCGCGGCATTGGCTGCGCGCAACAGGGCCTCGGGGTCGCGCGAGGTGGTGGGGTAGAGCGCGGCACCCATCGACACGTCGAGAAAGAAATCGTGGCCAGGCACCTGCAGCGAGCGCGACAGGCGCTTGCGCACGCGCTGCACCAGGGTTTCGACGCTGGCTTCGTCGTGCGCATCGCGCGCCAGCAGCGCGAACTCGTCCTCGCCCAGGCGCATCACCTCGGCCTCGCCGTTCAAGGCCCGCTGCAGCGTGGCGGCGAGCGCCCGCAAGACCTCGTCGCCGACCGACGGCCCGTGGGCCTCGTTGAAGAGCTTGAAGCGGTCGACATCGAGCAGCACCAGCGCAAACGAGCTGTCGGACACGGCGCAGAGTTCGCGCAGGCGCTGCAACAGCGCGCTGCGGTTGGGCAGGCCGGTGAGTTCGTCGTGCGTGGCCTGGTGTAGCAGGGCCTGGGTGGCGTTGTGCTGCGCGGTCTCGTCGGTCACCACCACCTGCTCGGCAGGCTGGCCGTCCCAGTCGATGCGCCAGGCGGTGAAGCGCAGCTGGATCGGCGTGCCGTCGAAGCGGTAGCGCAGGCCGTCCCAGCTGGCCTGCACCAGCTCGCCCGAGATGATGCGGCGGTGCCGTTCACGCGCCAGTGCGCGTTCGCCTTCGGGCATGGTGGCGTCGCGCCACAGCGTGCTGACCTCCGTCAGTGACGAGAGGCCGTAGATGCGCAGCAAGGCCGGGTTGGCATAGGCCAGTTCTTCGCCCAGCACCACGGCCACGCCTTGGTGCGAGCGTTCGGTGAGCTGTTGGAAGCGGTCGCGCAGGCGGCGCGACTCGTCGGCCGAGCGGCTCACCGCGGCGTGCAGCAGCGCCAGGCCCAGCGTGAGCCGCAGCACCGCGGCCACCGACGCTTGCACCGCCAGCGCTGTTTCGCCGGCGACCACGAAGGTGAACTGGTTGACACCGATCAGCACCAGCAACACGCCGACCAGCCGCTCGGCCGCGCCGAGCCGCCACAACCAGCCGAGGGCGACGATGCCAGCGGCGATGTGCAGCGAGGCCGCCACCGATTGCGCCAGCAGCGGGTGGATCTGCAGCAGCAGCGCACAGGCCACCAGCAACGAGACGAAGACCACGGTGTTCTGCAGCCGTGTCGGCGCGAACCCCGCCAGCCGCGTCGTGCCCAGCATCACCAGGGTCAGGTACAGCGCAGACAGCACCACCATCGCGACCGTGCCCAGCGTCTGCGCCACCGGCAGGGGATGCCGCATCAGCACGAAGGCCAGCGGCACGAAAGCCTGCGTGAGGTAGGCCCAGCCGAGATCGCGCGAGAAACCCTGGCGGCGATCGCGCCACCACGCCAGCAACAGCGTGAGACCGACGATCAGGTTGACAGCGGTGTTGAAGGCGAGGGCGTAGTTCACGTCCGTCCCCGCCCAGGCGCGCGAAAAGGCGTGATCATTCTCCGGCCAGGATCCAGGCGGCGGCGCGCTCGGCGATCATCAGCGTCGGTGCGTTGGTGTTGCCGCTGGTGATGGTGGGCATCACGCTCGCGTCGACCACCCGCAGGCCGCGCACGCCATGCACACGCAGGCGCGAGTCGACCACCGCAAGCGGGTCACTCTCGGGGCCCATCTTGGCCGTGCCCACCGGGTGGAAGATCGTGGTGCCGATGTCGCCGGCGAGCTTGGCGAGTTCTTCGTCGGTCTGGAACTGCGTGCCGGGCTTCACTTCCTTCGGGGTGTATTTCGCGAGTGCCGGCTGGGCCACGATGCGGCGCGTGACGCGCAGCGAGTCGGCGGCCACGCGGCGGTCTTCTTCGGTACTGAGGTAGTTGGCGCGAATGCTCGGCGCATCGGTCGGCGCAGCGCTCTTGATCTGCACCTGGCCGCGGCTGGTGGGGTTGAGGTTGCACACGCTCGCGGTGAAGGCGTTGAACGCGTGCAGCGGTTCGCCGAAGGCATCGAGCGAGAGCGGCTGCACGTGGTATTCGAGGTTGGGGTGCGGCTGGTCGGGGCTGCTGCGCGTGAAGGCGCCGAGCTGCGAGGGCGCCATGCTCATCGCACCGCTGCGCTTGAAGGCGTATTCGAGGCCGATCATCGCTTTGCCCCAGAGCGAGTTGGCCTGGGTGTTGAGCGTCTTCACGCCCTGCACGCTGAAGATCGCGCGGATCTGCAAATGGTCTTGCAGGTTGCCGCCCACACCGGGCAGGTGGTGTTGCACCGCAATGCCGTGGTGCTGCAGCAAGCTGCTCGCGCCGATGCCCGAGAGCTGCAGGATCTGCGGTGTGCCGACGGCACCTGTTGCGAGGATCACTTCGCCGCGGGCCTTCACCTGGATGGGCGCGCCACCGCCTTGCGGCATCACCTCGACGCCGGTGGCGCGGCGCTCTGCATCGAGCAGCACGCGAGTAATGTGCGCGCCGGTCCAGACCTGCAGGTTGTCGCGGTGCTCGATGGGGCGAAGAAAGGCCTTGGTCGCATTCCAGCGGATGCCGCGGCGCTGGGTCACGTCGAAATAGCCTACGCCTTCGTTGTCGCCGCGGTTGAAGTCGTTGCTGTGCGGAATGCCGGCCTGCTGCGCGGCCTGCGCAAACGCATCGAGCACATCCCAGCGCAGGCGCTGTTTCTCGACGCGCCACTCGCCGCCTTGGCGTTCGCCCTTGGGGTCGAAGCCGGGCGCGGCGTGAACCTCGTCAGCACCCTTGTGAAAGTCTTCGTGCTTCATGAACGCCGGCAGGCACTCGCGCCAGCTCCAGCCGTCGTTACCGAGCGCGCCCCAGTGGTCGTAGTCGCGCGCCTGGCCGCGCATGTAGATCATCCCGTTGATGCTGGAGGAGCCGCCCAGCACCTTGCCGCGCGGGTAGCGCAGCTTGCGGCCGTTCAGGCCGGCGTCTTCGTCAGTGAAGTACAGCCAGTCGGTGCGCGGGTTGCCGATGCAATAGAGATAGCCGACCGGGATGTGGATCCACAGGTAGTCGTCGTTGCCGCCGGCCTCAATGAGCAGCACCCGCTTGCTCGGGTCGGCACTGAGCCGGTTGGCCAGAAGGCAGCCGGCAGTGCCGGCACCGCAAATGATGTAGTCGTAGGTCGAGGGGGTCACGGAAGGCCGCTCTGCTGTTCGCCGCAGAGTCTAGCTGTCCGCCCGCCCCCAAAACCGACACCGGCTTCGCGCCGACAGCACCGGCCTGCGCAACAAACCGTACCAGTCGATTCGGCGTGTGAGCGTCGACGGCAGCCCGCACCACGCTCGCAAAGAGAAAAAGGCCCGTGGCGCCTGGGCCACGAGCCTTTTGTTGACGAACGCTCTGAGGTACTTTTAGAACGGAATGTCGTCATCCATGTCATCAAACCCGGTCGACGACTTCGTCGCGGCCGGCTTGCTGGCCGCTGGCCGCGCGGCCGGGGCGCTGCGTTCCTGGCGCGGGGCACCGCCACCACCCTCGCCACCACCTTGCGAACCGCGGCTGTAGCTACCGCCACCGCCGCCACCTTCATCGCCACCGCCGCCTTCACGGCCACCCAGCAGCTGCATGTTGTCGGCCATGATTTCGGTGGTGTACTTTTCCACGCCGTCCTTGTCGGTCCACTTGCGGGTCTTCAGGCGGCCTTCGACGTAGACGGGGCGACCCTTCTTCAGGTACTCGCCGGCGATCTCGGCCAGGCGGTCGAAGAACACCACGCGGTGCCATTCGGTTTCTTCCATCTTCTCGCCGCTGTTCTTGTCTTTCCAGTTGCGCGAGGTGGCGATGGTGACGTTGCAGATGGCCGCGCCGTTGGGCGTGTAGCGCACTTCGGGGTCACGGCCCAGGTTGCCGATGAGGATGACTTTGTTGATCGAGGCCATGGGGCGGCTCCTGTTTAGAAAGGGTAGGGTTCCCGAAGGATCGAAACGGTTGAATTTGTCACGCTGGGGCGTACTGGTTCCAGCTTAACGTACGCCGCCCCTGCTGGCAGGGGCATCATGGGGGAGGCGAAGAGTGCCCCCGTCCGAGGGCCGTATTTTCCCATGTCCGCCCGCTTTTCCTCGTCGCCCCCTCAACATCTCGTGCCACAGACCGCCGATCGCCACGCCCCGACCATCAAGTTCAGCCACCGCGGCTCCGCGGAGCCGACCGACGACTTCGATGGCCGCGATGCCCTGCCGGTAGGCACGCGGCTCGACGAGTTCGAGGTGCTGCACGTGCTGGGGACTGGCGGCTTCGGCATCGTCTACCTCGCGCTGGACCATGCGCTGATGCGCCAGGTGGCGATCAAGGAATACATGCCCAGCGCGCTGGCCGTACGCGGCCTGGGCTCGTGGGTGGCGCTACGCGCGCCGCAGCATGCCGAGACCTTCCAGGCCGGACTCAAGTCCTTCATCAACGAGGCGCAGCTGCTGGCCAGCTTCGACCACCCCTCGCTGCTGAAGGTGCACCGCTTCTGGGAGGACAACGGCACCGCCTACATGGTGATGCAGTACTACCCCGGCCGCACGCTCAAGCAGGAGCGGCTGGCGATGACGGAGCCGCCCAGCGAAGCCTGGCTGCGCGCGCTGGTGCTGCCGCTGCTCGATGCCTTGGAGGTGCTTCACCGCGAAGGCGTGTACCACCGCGACATCTCGCCCGACAACATCCTGCTGCAGGTCGATGGGCCGCCGGTACTGCTGGACTTTGGCGCGGCGCGCAAGGTGATCGGCGACCGCACGCAGACGCTCACCGCCATCTTGAAGCCGAACTTCGCGCCGGTGGAGCAATACGCCGACATCGCCGGCATGCGCCAGGGCCCGTGGACCGACTTGTACGCCGTCTCAGCCGTGTTGCACTACCTGCTGAGCGGGCAACCGCCCACACCGGCTGTGGCCCGCGCGGTGCGCGACAGCCTGCCGCTGCACAAGGCATCCCCGGGCGGGGTCTCGGCCGCATTTCTGCGCTGCGTCGACTGGGGATTGGCCGTGGCGCCGCACGACCGGCCGCAGAAGGTGGCGCAGATGCGCGACGCACTGAGCGGCCGCCTGACGCCGCCCAAACCGAAGCGCCGTCATGGCGACCTGGCTCCGCGCTTCGGGCCGCGCTGGCGCTGGGGCGCTGCGGCGATGGGCCTGCTGGCCACCGTCACGCTCGCGGGTTGGGCCTATCGGCACAGCTCGCAACCTGCCGTGCTGGCCAAGCCCGGCACACCGGCCACCACGGCCAGCACCAACGTCGCGGCAGCCAAGCCAGCAGCGGTTCCGGCACCCAAGGCCGCCGAAGCGCCATCGCGCCCGGCGAGCACAACCCGCGTCACGGCGGTTCGTTCACCCGACGAAGCTTGCGCCGGCCGCAACTTCTTCAGCAAGGCGCTGTGCGTGAACCGCGAATGCACCAGTGATCGCTTTCGGCAGCACCCGCAATGCGTGAAATTGCGCCAAGAGAACGAAGCCAGCCGGCAGCGCGACTGGCAGCGCTGAGCGCGTTACTGCGGCGAGGGCTGGTACGCCGGCACGCCCATCTGCCACAGGAAGAAGGCAAACATGTCGGCGCGCTCCTCGAGCTGCTGCTTCTTGGTGTTGCCGATGCCGTGCCCGGCGTCGTAGGCCAGGCGAATGAGCACCGGCTTGCCGCTGCTCGTGCTGGCCATCAGGCGCGCCGCCGCCTTGGTGCTCTGCCACACCTCCACGCGCGGGTCGTTGACGCCGGCGGTCAGCATCACCGCGGGGTAGGCGGTGCCCGGCTTGATGTGGGCGTAGGTACTCATCTCGAGCAGTGACTTGAAACCGGCTTCGTTCTTCACGCTGCCGAACTCGGGGATGTTGGGCACGCCGTTGGCGGTGGTTTCCATGCGCAGCATGTCGAGCGCGCCGACAGCCGGGATGACGGCCGCGAACAGGTCGGGCCGCTCAGTCATCGCGCGGCCCACCAAAATGCCGCCCGCGCTGCCGCCCAGGATGCCGAGCTTGATGGGCTGGGTGTACTTCTGCGCGATCAGGTACTCGGCGCAGGCGATGAAGTCTTTCCAGGTGTTCGGCTTGGTGGCCTGGTAGCCGCCGCGGTACCACTCTTCGCCATAGACGCTGCTGCCACGCGGGTTGGCAATGGCGTACACGCCGCCGGCGTCGAGCCAGGCCAGGCGGCTCACGCTGTAGAAGGGTTCTTCGGTGATGCCATAGCTGGCGTAACCGTAGAGGATGGTCGGGTTGTTGCCGTCGAGCGGGATGCCGGCGCGGTGGATGATCGAGAGCGGCACCATCGCGCCGTCATGGCTCTTCACCTTGACCTCGGTGGCCACGATGCCGGTGGGCGTGTCGTATGGGCCGGTCGGCTGCAGGCCGGTGTTCTTCACGCTGCCGTCGGCCGCGACCACGTAGATCTGACGTGCACTGTTCCAGCTCTGCAGGTCGATCACCACGCCGGGCAGCAGCGGGTTGACTGCCGCCACGCCGTCACCGGCCAGCTCGAACGAGCCTTCGATCGGCAACTTGACCTCGAAGGACGGACCTGTGCTGCCGTGCGCGCGCTTGTACAGGCGCTTGACGTTGCCGTCGCGCGCTTCCACGTACACGGCGTCGGCGGCCGCGGCCACGTTGACGATCACGAGGTCCGACGCCGGCATCACGATCTCGGCGTTCTTCAGGTCAGGCACAGATGAAAGCTTGAGCCCCAGCACCTGCGAGCGCGGCGCGCCCTTGTGCGACACGAGGTAGAGCGTGTCGTCGAAATAGCTGACACCGGTGATTTCATCGGCCGCGGTGATCACGCGCTTCCAGGCCGGCTTGCCTGCGAGCAAGCCAGCTTGCGGCGCCACGTACACGCCCATTTCGCGCTGGGTGCCGTTGATCACATTGCCGAAAGCCCACTTGCCGTCGTGCGAGAAGCTGACGATGGGGATCTCGGCCGGCCCGATGTCCACACCCTTCACGCCACTGCCGAACACCGCGCGAGCCGTGCTCACCGGCTGGCCGGCACGCAGCAGCATCACCTGGCTACGCTGGTATTTGTCGGTGGCCTGCGCGCCCTTGCGCATCGCCTGCAGGCGGTTGAAGACGAGTGTCTTGCCGTCGGGCGACCAGTCAACGCCACCGAAATCGGCGCGGACGATCGGTTGGCCGATGATCTTGCCGCTACGCGTGTTCAGCACGTGCAGCACGGCCGCTTCGGAGCCTTGTGACGACAGCCCGTAAGCCACCAGCGACCCGTCGGGTGAGGGCGTGTACCAGTTGATGGCGTGCGGCTTGCCGGTTTTCTTCTCCAGCGCCTCGGGGTCGACCAGCAACTGGTCGATGCCCGTCACCCCCTTGCGCATGTAGAGCTTGAACTGGTTCTCGGTGGCCGAGCGGCGCTCCATGAAATACACGTCGCGCGGCAGGCGCGTGACCTGGGCCACGCGGTCGGAGGTGGCCGAGTCGTACTGGATGATCTTCTCGAGCAGCGCGTTGCGGCCGGGGATGCGCGCGAGCTTGGCGTAGGCATCGTCGCTGTGCGCCTTCATCCACTTGGCGACCTCGGGGTCGGCCTTGTTCTCGAAGTAGCGGTAGGGGTCGTCGACGGTCGTGCCGAAGTAGGTATCGGTCACGTTGCGCACTGCCGCGGTGGGCAGGGCGGTTTGCGCGAGGCCGACGGTGGCGGTACCACCGAGAACGAGGGCTGCGACGGCGCAGCGCAGGGACAGGAGCGCGTGCTTCATGGTGTGAAGTTCCTCAAGAGACAAATCGCGGGTCACGTTGTGGGTGACTGCGAACCGGGATGGGGCCGCCGCCTGGGTTCCAAGCATCGGCCGGGGGCGAAGTTAGCACGAGGCAAGGGCGCGGGTGCGCCTCGGGTGCCAGCCTGGGTTCAGGGTTCGCCGTCCCAGTAGTCGAGCTCGTCTTTCTCGCGGTGGATGTGGTCGAAGCCAAAGGGGTTGCCGTCGCGCGTGGCCGTGGCCAGGTACTTGCCGGAATCGGGGTACTCGACGACTTCGGGGCTGTCTTTCGTGCTGACCGACAGGTACTTCAGCGGCGCCGCCGAGGTGTTGATGATCTGGTGCGGGTAGTCCGGGCCGGGCGGGATGAACATCACGTCGCCGGCGCGGATCGGCAGCATCTCGCCCGCCACGCGCAGCGTGCCTTCGCCCTCGATCACGATGAACATCTCTTCCTGCGCATAGTGGAAGTGATAGGGGCACGAGCGCTTGCCGGGCGCCACGACGTCGAAGCTCGCGCCGAGCTTGAGCGCAGCGGTGCCGGGGGCGAGCCGGGAGCCCATCGAGTCGTACAGCGGCTCGCGCACCTCGTGCTTGAGGGGCTCGTCATTGAAGTTGCGGATGAGTTGCTGGCGCAGGGTGTCGGCGCGGTCTGTCATGGGGCCTCCTTTTGGGATCGGCCAGCGTACTGCAAGGAGCGCTCGCGTACCATGGCGCTTTCGCTCGCCATGCCGTCTCCCGCCTCCTCCCCCGCCCTCGAGTCCACCGCGCCCCTGCACATCCTGCAAGAGGTGTTCGGCTACCCCGTCTTCCGCGGCGCGCAAGAGGCCATCATCGACCACGTCGTGAAGGATGGCGACGCGCTGGTGCTGATGCCCACCGGCGGCGGCAAGAGCCTGTGCTACCAGGTGCCGGCGATCGCCCGCCACCGCGCGGGCCACGGCGTGGCGGTGGTGGTGAGCCCGCTGATCGCACTGATGCACGACCAGGTCGGCGCACTCGAAGAAGCCGGCGTGCACGCCTCGTTTCTTAATTCCACGCTCACGCTCGAAGAGACGCAGCGCATCGAGCGCGAGATGATGAGCGGCCGCCTGGTGCTGCTGTACGCCGCGCCCGAGCGCGTGACGACGCCGCGCTTCCTGGCGCAACTCGATTCGCTCAACGAGCGCGGGCTGCTGAGCCTCTTCGCCATCGACGAAGCGCATTGCGTGAGCCAGTGGGGGCACGACTTCCGCGAAGACTATCTGTCACTCAACGTGCTGCACGAGCGCTACGCCAACGTGCCGCGCATCGCGCTCACCGCGACGGCCGACGACCTCACGCGCGCCGACATCATCGAGCGCCTGCAACTGCAGAACGCGCGCATCTTCATCAGCAGCTTCGACCGGCCGAACATCCGCTATTCGATCGTCGAGAAAGACAACGCCCGTGCGCAGCTGCTGCGCTTCATCAACGACGAGCACGAGGGCGACGCCGGCATCGTCTACTGCCAGTCGCGCAAGAAGGTGGAAGAGACCGCCGACTGGCTGAAGAGCGAAGGCATCAGCGCGCTGCCGTACCACGCGGGACTCGACGCCGACGTGCGCCGGCGCCACCAAGACAAGTTCCTGCGTGAAGAAGGCATCGTGATGGTGGCGACCATCGCCTTCGGCATGGGCATCGACAAGCCCGACGTGCGCTTCGTGGCCCACCTCGACCTGCCGAAAAACATCGAGAGCTATTACCAGGAGACCGGCCGCGGCGGCCGCGACGGCCTGCCGGCCGATGCTTGGATGACCTATGGCCTGGCCGATGTGGTGAACCAGCGCCGCATGATCGACGACAGCACCGCCGGCGAAGAATTCAAGCGCGGCCAGGTCGGCAAGCTCGAGGCGTTGCTCGCGCTGGCCGAAGCGCACGACTGCCGCCGTGTGCGGCTGCTCAAATACTTCGGCGAAGACAGCACGCCCTGCGGCAACTGCGACAACTGCCTGAACCCGCCCGCGACGTGGGACGCCACCGAGGCCGCGCGCAAGGCGCTCAGCTGCGTCTACCGCTTCCACCAGAACGGCGGCCAACGCTTCGGCGCCGTCCACCTGATGGACGTGCTGCGCGGCAAGGCCACCGACAAGGTGGTGCAGTACCGGCACCAGAGCCTGTCCACCTTCGGCATCGGTGCCGACGTGAGCGAAGTGCAATGGCGCGCCGTGCTGCGCCAGCTGATCGCGCTGGGCCACCTGCGCACCGAAGGCGAATACAACACGCTGGAGCTGACGCCGAGCGCACGCGAGGTGCTGCGCGGCGACGTGGTGATGCTGCTGCGCGTGCAGAGCGACGCGCCCAAGCGCGGCAGCAAGAGCAGCAAGACCGGTAAGTTCACGCGCGGCAAAGACAAGCCGCCGCCGATCACGCTGGACGATGAGGGTACCGAGCGCTTCGCCGCCCTCAAGGCCTGGCGCGCCGAGGTGGCCAAGGAGCACGGGTTGCCGGCCTACGTGATCTTTCACGACGCCGCGCTGGCCGAGATGGCGCGTGCGCAGCCCAGCTCGCTCGACGACCTGTCGCAGATCAGCGGCGTGGGCGCGAAGAAGCTCGAAGCCTACGGCCGCGAGATCCTGCGCGTGCTGCAGGGCTGACGAATCCCTGCCGAACCTCGGCAGCGCGAAAGCGACTCCAAACAAGGCCCCCAGGCTCGGTGGCCGGGGGCATCTGCGCACTTTCTCACGCTCCAAGGTCGCCCTGCGCCCACTCTGGCAGTCGCCGAAGCAGGCGAAGACGTAACCGCTTCGTACCTTGTCAAGTAGTGCCGTGAGTTATGCACTCCCTCGCCTGAGGATCAGGAAACAGCCGCTTCAGCGCAGACGGGCCGTGTTCGAAAAGACAAGTAAGTACTTGTCTATCGGAAACCGTCATGCCCAGCCTGATCCGCATCGCCGCTCTTGCCATTGCCGCCCTCACGCTGGCGCCGTGCGCCATGGCCGACACGATCGGCTTTCACATCGGCAGCCAGCACTTCCCATCCAAGAACTACAACAACTTCAACCCCGGCATCTACTACCGCACCGCCGAAGGCTGGACAGCCGGCGACTACCGCAACTCGCTGCGCAGGAACAGCTTCTACGCCGGCTACACCTGGAAGTTCGGCGCGCTCGACGTGACCACAGCGGCCGTGACCGGCTACTTCCACAAGGTGCAGCCGCTGCTGGTGCCTTCGTGGTCTCTCTTCACCTACCAGGGCATCACGCCCCGCGTGGCCTACATCCCGCGAGTGGAAAAGCGCATCGGCGCCCACGTGCTGCATTTGATGCTCGAGTACTGAGACTCCCGTTGCACCTGTAGCGATACGCAACCGGGCGACACATGAACGGGCAGGGCGTCGCCCCGCAGCCTCAACAGGCTGCGAAGCAGTTCACGCACGAGCGCTTACAAGAGCTCACTGCACCGGCGTAGGACGATTCCGACAATGCAGGCACCTCTTTGACTACGAGATTGCCCGTGAGCTCAGCCCCTACCCGACGCGCCCGCCTTGCTTCCTCGCAAACAGCGGCTTCCCGCGTCGGTGCAACAGCACACCGCCTGCGCTGCCTGGCCGCACTGGGCACCTTGATCGCACTGACGGCCTGCGGCGGTAGCGGCGACAACGACAGCAATGACGCGCCGGTAGCCGCCCCGGCAACGGCCACTGTCGACAGCACGCCCCCATCGAGCGGCGCGTCCAGCCCCGAGGCGGCACCCGCGGCCGTGACCGGCATCAAATGGCGCGGCGTGAACCTGTCGGGTGCCGAATTCACCAGCACCGCGCTGCCCGGCAAGTACGGCTACCAGTACATCTACCCGAGCGTCAGCTCGGTCGACTACTTCAAGGGCAAGGGCATGAACCTCGTGCGCCTGCCGTTCTTGTGGGAGCGGCTGCAACCCACGCTCAACGGTGCGTTGGACCCCACCGAACTCACCCGCCTCAAAGACTTCGTGGCCGGTGCCACGGCCAAGGGTGTGACGGTGCTGATCGACCCGCACAACTTCGCCCGCTACCGCGGCCAGGTGATCGGCTCGAGCGGCGTGCCCAACTCCGCCTTCGGTGATTTCTGGTCCCGGCTGGCCGGGGTGTTCAAGGGCAACCCGAAGGTCATCTTCGGCGTGATGAACGAGCCCTTCAACATGGCCACCGAGAACTGGGTGAGTGCTGCGAACGAAGCGATCCGCCGCATCCGCGCCACCGGCGCGACCAACACCATTGCCGTGCCGGGCAACGCCTGGAGCGGCGCCCACAGCTGGACGGCCAACTGGTACGGCACGCCCAACGCGCAGGCGATGCTGCAGATCACCGACAGCGGCAAGAACATCGTCTACGAAGCGCATCAGTACCTGGACGCCGACAGCTCGGGCACATCGAGCACCTGCACCAGCACGACCATCGGTGCCCAGCGGCTGGCCGTCTTCACCGCGTGGCTGCGTGCCAACGGCAAGCGCGGCTTGCTGGGCGAGTTCGCAGGCGCCAACAACGACGTCTGCAAGCAGGCACTGGCCGGCATGCTGAACTACATGGAGACGAACAGCGACGTGTGGGCCGGCTGGACGTATTGGGCCGCCGGGCCGTGGTGGGGCGACAACTTCTTCAGCATCGAGCCGGCCAGCGGTGTCGACAAGCCGCAGATGCTGACGCTGCAGCCCTACCTCGATTGAGGAGCTCGCCTCAAGGCGTGATGCTGATCGTCACCCATCGGCTGTCGGTCACGTTATCGGCGAAATCGACCGCTCGCGCGAACACCGTGACCGAGTTGCGGCCATCGGCCGGCACCAGCAGCTGCCAGTCGTAGGGCGACGAATCGTCGGAGCCCAGGCGCACGGCGGTGTTGCCGTCGTAGCGATAGAAGCTCACGTGGTCGATGCCGCTCTCGTCGGCGGCCGCAGCCGCCAAGCGCACGCTGTCGCCGGCCCGGGCCGATGACGCGGCGGCGCTCAAGTCGACCACCGGTGGCAGGTCGTCACCGCCGAAGTTCAAGTACACGCCGCCGCCGCAGCCGGCCATTACCACGCTGGCCGACCAGGCCAGCGTGCGGTGGGTAAGGCGCAGAGACAGGCGCGGCAACAGCTTCATGGCGCGATGCTACGTCGGCGCATCAACCCCGCTTCAGACGTGCCAATTCCTCGCCGACGAGCCGCACCACCAGCTTGTCCAGCGTTTGCACCGAATACTGCTTCACGTCGTGCGGGGTCTGCGTGCCAGGTCCGCTGCCGGGGTTGGACGCGTCGCGATACGTGAGGAAGACGAAGCGCCCCGCGGTGTACTGCGCCATCTGGCGGTAGATGTATTCGCCGACCGGGTCGAGCCCGCTCGCGCCCACCGCAAACAGCTTGATGCCCTTGGACAGCGCGGCCTGCATGTCGCGGTCGTATTGCGGGCCGCCGTAGTCGAGGTGCGGCGGCGCATCGGCCACCAGCACCACCATGCGTGCGGCTTGCTGGCGCCAGCTCAAGCCATGCACCACCTCATGCAGGGCCTCGTTCAAGGCCTCCGGCGTGTCGCCACCGCCATGCGCCTGCACATGGGCCAGCTGCTGCTGAAAGGCGCCGAGGTCGTCGGTGAAATCGTGTGTGCGGGTGATGAACGCGTCGCCACGGTCGCGGTAGGCCACCAGGCCGTAGCAGATGTCGGGCTGGCCGGGCAGTTGCGAGATCTGCTGCGACATCGCGCGCATCGAGTTCTTCAGCTTGGCGATCTCGTCGCCCATCGAGCCGGTGGCGTCGATCAGAAATACCAAGTCCAGGCGCATCGGTGCGCCGAGGTTCTGCCCGAGGCGCACTTGCACGGCTTGCGACTGGCCCCGCATCAGCAAGGCACGGCTTTGCACGCCGCCCTTGCGCACCGCGACGCCGAGCGAGCGCTCGTTGTTCAGCTCGGGCGACAGAAAGGCGCGCGGGTGCAGCCACACGCGGCCGGCCGTGTCGGTGCGGGCCCACATCACCGGCTGGGCCACGCCGGGCCGCTGCACCGCGACTTCGGCATCGTGCACGGGGTAGCCCTGCGCGTCGGTCACCTCGAGCAGGTAGCGCTCGCTGATGTCGCGCTCGCGCACCGGCAGGTGGCCGTTGCGCTGGCGGTAGGCGAGGTACTCGCCGAAGTCGGCGTTGTCGTCGACCATGCCGGCAGTGACCGGCTCGTGCGATGGGCGCTGCGGCATCGGTTGCAGCTGCGGTTGTGGTTGCGGCTGGCTAGGCCAGGGCGGCGGCGCGAAGGCCGGGGCGGATTTGTCGGCCGCCACAGCACCTGCGGCGCTGCGCGATTCAGTGGCGGGCGCGGCGGGCGCCATCACGGTCGATTCGCTGCGCTTGGCGAGCGCGTCGCGCGACGACTCCATCTCGCGGCCACGCCGCCAGCCGGCGCCCTGCTGCTCGCCGCCACCCGGCACTTCACGCGTCATCGGCAGGCGATGGCAATGCGTGGCCGAGGGCGCATCGAAGGCCGGCGGTGTGAAGTCAACGGCCGAACTTTGCGGCGCGTCTTGCCATGCGGGTGGCCACAGGTCACGCTCGGTGGGCGTGGCGGCATGGGCCGAAGGCTCGTCGAACGCAGCGGCGCAGGCTGCCAGCAGCAAGGTCATCAGAAAGGCCGGCAACACGGCGCGGCGCGGGGCGGGAGTCACGGTCATGAAGGTCTCCGAAGTGAAAGGGTCACCTGGCATGACACGCAGCTCGTAGTGCAACGGGGTGACACGGTGATCGAAAAAAACCTCGGCCCGAATTCACCCTGTTTCGCCCCGCTGGCCGTACCACCCCGAGTGAGGCAGACTTCCGACCCGATGAGCCCTGTGCCCGAACCCACCGACGACGAGCTGATGAGCGCCTATGCGCGCGGCGACGCGTCGGCGTTCGAGCGGCTTTATACGCGGCATCAGGCCGGGCTGTACCGATTCATCCGCCGCCTGCTGGGCACGGCACTGGCCGCGCAGACCGACGAAATCTTTCAGGACACCTGGCTGCGCGTGGTGAACGCGCGCCAACAATGGGAACCGCAGGGCGCGAGCTTTCGCACCTGGCTCTACACGCTGGCCAACCACCGCGTGATCGACATCTGGCGGCGCAGCGGCCGCGAAGTGTCGATGAGTACCGACGACGATTCGCCCTGGGAGCCCGATGCCGGCGGCTCGGCCTGGCAGCAATGGCCTGCACCGGCGAGCCCATCGCCGCACAGCGAAGACCTCGCCTTCTGGCGCCGTGCCGGCGAGCGCCTGCTGGGTTGCCTGGAAGAACTGCCGCTGGCTCAGCGCAGCGCCTTCTTGCTGCACCACGACGACGAGCTGCCGCTGGCCGAGGTGGCGCGCACGCTGGAGGTCGGCTTCGAGACGGCGAAGACCCGGCTGCGCTATGCGATGAGCAAGCTGCGCACGTGCATGGGTGCCTATCTCGCGCCGATTCAAGGGGGCACATCGTGACGGACGAGGAGCGCGACATGCATCTGCGCGAAGCGCTGCGCCATGCGCCCGATGCGCAGGTGCAACCACCACCATCGCTCAGTGCCCTGATCCTCAGCGAAGCCCGCGCCAAGGCACGCGACGCAAAGGTGCCGGAGCGACCTGCCCGCCACCCACTGCTCGCGCTGTGGGACTGGTTCGCACGGCCCTCGGTGGCCGCCGGCTTCGCGGGCCTGATGGTCGCCACGCTGGTGGGCGTGATGTGGTGGGACCAGCCGATGAACGAGGCCTTGCCGCAACGGCCCGCGCCGGCCGCTGCGCCTGCAGCGACGGCACCGTCCGTTGCCGCACCACCTGTGGCGTCAGCGCCTGAGGCGGCACCCAAGAAAGCGCCGGTCGCCGAGGCAGAACGCCGCGCACCGGAACCTCCACACGCCGCCTTGCGTAAGTCCGCTCCCGCCGCAGACAAGGCGGCGGTTGCACCAGCGAAGCCCGCCGCACCACCGCCGGCACCCGCACCGCCTGCACCGGCGGCACGCGAGGAACTCGCTGCCGATGCCATGGGCGGCGCCGCAGCGCCACCCGTACGAGAATCGGCGCCCGTCGCTGCGCTCTCATTGCCGCCCCCGGTGGTTCCCGCGCCCGCAACGCAAGCCGTTCCCTCCGCAGCCACAGCCGGCGCACTGGCCAAGTCGAAATCGGCCGACGAATCCGAGTCCAAGCGTGCGCGCAGCGTGACAGCCGCCAATGCGGTGCGCAGCTACGCCGAGCCCAAGGCCGAACTGAGCGACCAGCGCGTGCAGCAGGACGTGCAGGTGCGCACCACCCTGGTCGGCCTGCGCGCCGCCATCGCCGCCGACCCCACGCACTGGGCCTGGCAGCGCGGCGACGGTACCGCACAAGGCATGAACGACGCCATCTACGCCTGGCTCGCGCAACTCGACAGCACCACCGGCTCCCGCTGGCAACCCCGCGCCGCCCGCGAGACCGGCGCCTTGCTGGGCCGCGAGCTGCGCCTGCTGCGTGACGGCCGCCTGGAACACAGCCTGCGCCTCACCGAGAACGGCGTGTTGTGGGAACAAGGGCAGGGCGCATGGCAGGTCGATGTGCCCCCAGCCACGCTGACCCAGCTGCAGACTGCGCTCGACATCGCTACACCTTGATTTCCGGCGGTCCGATGTCACCTGACGTGACAGGCGCGGCCGCTATCATGTTCGGTTTCGCGCTGCGCCTTCATGCCCCCCCGCTCCCCCGCCAAACCGCCTGTCGACAAGACACCCGCCACCGAGGCTTCGATCGAAGCCCCGATGATTCGCGTGCGGGGTGCACGCACGCACAACCTGAAGAACATCGACCTCGACATCCCGCGCAACAAGCTGGTCGTGATCACCGGCTTGAGCGGCTCGGGCAAGTCGAGCCTCGCGTTCGACACCTTGTATGCCGAAGGCCAGCGGCGCTACGTGGAAAGCCTCAGCGCCTACGCGCGGCAGTTCCTGCAACTGATGGACAAGCCCGACGTCGATGTGATCGAAGGCCTGAGCCCGGCGATCAGCATCGAGCAGAAGGCCACCTCGCACAACCCGCGCTCCACGGTAGGCACCGTCACCGAGATCCACGACTACTTGCGCCTGCTGTACGCGCGCGCCGGCACACCGTTCTGCCCCATCCACCACCTGCCGCTGCAGGCGCAGAGCGTGAGCCAGATGGTCGACGCCGCGCTCGCGCTGCCCGAAGAGACCAAGCTGATGGTGCTCGCGCCGGTGGTGCGCGACCGCAAGGGCGAGTTCGTCGAACTCTTCGCCGACATGCAGGCGCAGGGCTACATCCGCTTCCGCGTGGACGGCACGGCGTACGAAGCGGCCGACGTGCCCAAGCTGAAGAAGGCCGAGAAGCACGACATCGACGTGGTGATCGACCGCGTGAAGGTACAGCCCGGTCTGCAACAACGACTAGCTGAGAGTTTCGAAGCCGCGATGCGCATTGCCGACGGCCGTGCGATGGCGCTCGAGATGGACACCGGCCGCGAACACCTGTTCAGCAGCAAGTTCGCCTGCCCGATCTGCAGCTACTCATTGAGCGAACTGGAGCCGCGCCTCTTCTCGTTCAACTCGCCGGTCGGCGCCTGCCCGACCTGTGACGGCTTGGGCCAGGTGACGGCCTTCGACCCTGAACGCGTGGTCGCCTTCCCTTCGCTCAGTCTCGCCAGTGGCGCCGTGAAGGGCTGGGACCGCCGCAACGGCTACACCTTCTCGCTGCTGGAGAGTGTGGCCAAGCACTACAAGTTCGACATCGACACACCGTTCGAAGACCTGTCGAAAAAGGCGCGCGAGGTGTTGCTGTTCGGCTCGGGCGATGAAGAAGTGAGCTTCACCTACGAGGCCGACGGTGCGAAAGGCAAGGTTCGCAGCGTCAAACGCAAGCACCCATTCGAAGGCATCCTGCCGACGCTGGAGCGTCGCTACAAGGAAACCGACTCCGCCGCCGTGCGCGAAGACCTGGCGCGCTATCAAGCCGCCAAGCCCTGCCCCGACTGCCAGGGCGCGCGGCTGCGCACCGAAGCGCGGCACGTGTTCCTGCAGGGTGAGGGCGAGGCGCAAGGCGAGCCGATCTACCGCGTCGAGCACTTCACGCTGCGCGAGTGCCTGGCGTATTTCGAATCGCTGCACCTGAAGGGCGCGAAGGCCGAGATCGCCGACAAGGTGGTGCGCGAGATCCGCTCGCGGCTCAAGTTCCTCAACGACGTCGGCCTCAACTACCTGAGCCTGGACCGCAACGCCGACTCGCTGAGTGGTGGTGAATCTCAGCGCATCCGCCTCGCCTCGCAGATCGGCTCGGGCCTCACCGGCGTGATGTATGTGCTCGACGAGCCCAGCATCGGCCTGCACCAGCGCGACAACGACCGCCTGATCGGCACGCTGCGCCACCTGCGCGACATCGGCAACAGCGTGCTGGTGGTCGAGCACGACGAAGACGCGATCCGCGCGGCCGACCACGTGATCGACATGGGCCCGGGCGCCGGCGTGCACGGCGGCCACGTGATCGCGCAAGGCACGCCGCAAGACGTGGCCGACAGCGCCGAGTCGCTCACTGGCCGCTACCTGTCGCAGGTGCTGAAGATCGCGGTGCCCAAGCAGCGCCATCGCCTGGCCGACATGGATGAGCCGCAGAGCCTGCGCATCGTCAACGCGCGCGGCAACAACCTGAAGGGCGTGACGGCCGAGATCCCGGTGGGCCTGTTCACTTGCGTGACCGGTGTGTCAGGCTCGGGCAAGTCGACCCTGGTGAACGACACGCTGTACGCCGCGGTGGCGCGCAAGCTCTACGGCAGCCACGCCGAGCCCGAGCCGCACGATGCGATCGAAGGGCTCGACGTGTTCGACAAGGTCATCAGCGTCGACCAGAGCCCCATTGGCCGCACACCGCGCAGCAACCCGGCCACCTACACCGGCCTGTTCACGCCGATCCGCGAGCTGTTTGCCGAAGTGCCCACCGCACGCGAGCGCGGCTACGGGCCAGGCCGCTTCAGCTTCAACGTGGCTGGCGGGCGCTGCGAAGCCTGCCAGGGCGACGGCGTGCTCAAGGTCGAGATGCACTTTTTGCCCGACGTCTACGTGCCGTGCGACGTTTGCCACAGCAAGCGCTACAACCGCGAGACGCTGGAAGTTCTGTACAAGGGCAAGAACATTACCGAGGTGCTCAACCTCACGGTGGAAGACGCGCACGGCTACTTCAACGCTGTGCCCAACATCGCACGCAAGCTGCAGACCCTGCTCGACGTCGGCCTGGGCTACATCCGCCTCGGCCAGAGCGCGACCACGCTGTCGGGCGGCGAGGCGCAGCGCGTGAAGCTCGCGCTCGAGCTGAGCAAGCGCGACACCGGCAGCACGCTCTACATCCTCGACGAGCCCACCACCGGCCTGCACTTCGCCGACATCGACCTGCTGCTGCGTGTGCTGCACCAGCTGCGCGATGCAGGCAACACCATCGTCGTGATCGAGCACAACCTCGACGTCATCAAGACCGCCGACTGGGTGATCGACATGGGCCCCGAAGGCGGCGCCGGCGGCGGCATGGTGGTGGCGGCAGGCACGCCAGAAGACATCGCGGCGCATGCCGCGAGCTACACGGGGCACTACCTGAAGCCGCTGCTGCGCTGAGCCGGATGTGGGCAACTCTGTGGACAAAGAGTGCATGGCTTGTGGGGAATTCATGCTTCACTTATTTCACTTATTGCGTTTGTGGCTTACATTCCCTTCATCTCACCAACGGGGACACCTCCATGGCCGCTCTCCAACGAATCCGAAAACTGGCACCGCCAGACATGACTGCCGAAGAAGCGGAAATGGCACGCCTCGCACAACGTTTCATCGTCGAATCGCTCGACCATTCACGCGCCGCCGCGATCACGCTGACCAGCGATACCGGTGACGCGCCCTCCATCTCTGTGCCCACCAAGACCCTGCGCTTCATTGCCGAAGTGCTGGGCGCCTTGAGCGAGCGCCAGCCCTTTTCAGTCATGCCCGCCGGGCGCGAACTGTCAACGGTCGAGGCTGCAAACTTCCTGAACGTCTCCCGGCCTTTCGTCATCAAGGAGATCGAGGACGGTCGCCTGCCTCACCGCAAGGTTGGCAGCCATCGCCGAGTCGCGTTCGAAGACTTGATGAAGTACGCCCAGGAGATGCACGCACAGCAGAAGCAAGCCCTGCAACGGCTGGCCGACAACGCCGCCGAACTCGGGCTGGATTACTGAAGTGGCGGGCCATGCACGTTTCACGGCGGTGCTGGACGCCTGCGTCCTGTACCCCGTGAGTGTTGCCGACTCACTCATCAGCTTGGCCGTGGCTGGCCTCTATGCAGCCAAGTGGACCACCGCGATCGAAGACGAATGGCTGCGTAACCTCGAACGCGCGCGCCCAGAGCTGCTGGGCCGCTTGCAGCTACGGCGCGATGACATGCGCGCGGCCCTGCCCGATTGGCAAGTCTCAGACCTTGCCTGGCAAGCCATCGCACCCAATCTGCGCTTGCCTGATCCAGATGACGTTCACGTGCTGGCCGCGGCCATTGCCGGCCACGCCGATTGCATCGTCACATCGAACCTCAAAGACTTCCCCGCAGAGACCCTGAAGTTGTACGGCATCGAAGCCATCCACCCCGACGACTTTCTGCTTGCGCAACTCGACCTTGACGAGTTCAGCGCCCTGGCGGCATTTCGCGACATGCGTGCCCGCAAGAAGAACCCACCGCTCAATTCGGAAGAGTTTGCTCAGGCTCTTGAGCGCAATGGCCTGGTGGCGACGGCGAGCCGCCTGCGCGCGGCCGCTGCGTTGATTTAACCGTCAGCGCGCCGCGGCCTTCATCGCCTCAACGATGCGCGCCGTCTCCACACTCACTGTGGTCACACGCATCAGCAGGTCGATCACCTTCTCTTTGTGATCGGCGAGCCGGTAGGTGTCGAACTTCTCGCGGATGGTCGGGTCTTTAGGCTTCTTCTCTTTGTATTGGTCGAGCACCCAGTCGATCGCGCAGCGGTTGCCCAGCTGGTAGGCCCAGGCCTCGCGCGGCACGCCGGTGAGCGTGGTCTCGCTGTCGATGGTGATGGTGCCGGCGTCCTTGTCGGCCTTGAGAACGCACTTCGGCGACTGGCCCGAGGCGCGAACCTTCTCGTCAGGCACGTCGCGGCGCACCAGCGCGAACGGCGCCACCTGCTCATAGCCGATGTGCAGCGCCATCAACGCCTCGCCCCACGCGGCCCATTGCCAGAACATCGATTCGCTGTCGCCGTACAGCGGGATGCGCGGGAACTCGCGCTTCAGGTTCTGTGCGTAGGTCTCGCGGTACTGCGGGTCGTGCAGCACGGCGTAGACGTAGTGGAAGATAGCTTCCTTCGTGATCGGCTGCGGCTTCTTGCCGCGGCCGGGCTGGTAGTGCCTCTTGAATTCGGCGAGGGACCAGTCGGTGATGTTGTCGATGCGGGTGCCGTCTTCGTAGCGGTACAGCGGCACCTGCTGATACGCGTCGATGGACGAGCCGAAGTGCAGATCGGCGATTCCAGCAACGGCGAGCACAACGTAGCCCGTGCGTGAACCCGCGTCGCTGAAGCAGATGGCAGTGTTCTGCTTACTGAGCGGAAACATTGCCGCCTTCGATCCACCCTCGTCGATGAAAAGATCGGAGTCGTACAGATGCGGCGAGTAGTACGGCCGGTACGCGGCGCGTGTCACGCGGTCCGCATCGAACGCTTCGCGCCGACCCTGTTCAAAGCGCCGCTTCAGGTTCCGCGACCATTTGATGGTCGTCTCGTACTCGTGTGCGGGGCGCTGCGCGTCGTAGTTCCGCGCCAAGAATTGCACTTGCCGAGCGAGCGCATCGCGATCGTCGCCGTACAGCCACTCATCCCGGTTCGTCGAAATGCCGAGCGAGAACAATTTGAAGATCGCCTTCTCCTGGCTCGGTTTCGTCGATGCCTTCACACTCTTTGAAGCAATCGGCATCAACTCATCGAAGTCATTGCTCGTCAGATTCAACCAGTTCTGCTTCGCATCCGGCCGCAGCTCGTCCAGCGTCATTCGACTCAGCGCCGCGCTGCCAAGAAACGCGAGCTTGTCCTCCGCCGTCTCCAGCTCCGGCCGCCGCGCATAGAACACGCGCCCGCCCTTGCTGCCTTTGCGCTTCACCAGAAAGCTGATCGCCACGCCGGTCTGGATGCCGAACACGTTGTGCTTCGTGCCGCTGAGCTTCGGGTTGGCGCGCACGTCGCCGCCCAGATCGACCACGTACAACTCGGCGAACTCCTGCGCCACGACCTTGCGAAAACCATCGAAGGTGCGGCTCTCGACGAAGCTGCGGTTGGTCACGAAGGCAAGCACACCGTTCGCATCGAGCCGGTCGCTGGCCCAGCGGAAGAAGCGCGCGTACATGTCATACAGCTTGGTCTTCTGCGCCGTGCTCTCGGCGATGTAGGTCTGCTTGATGCGGGCATCGACCTCGGGGTACTCGCGGTTCTTGTTGTTGTCGTTCTCATTCGCCTGGTTTGCGTTGTACGGCGGGTTGCCGATGATCACGCTGATCTTCTTGCTGTTCTGGCGCTTGATGCGCGCCACGTTTTCTTCGCTCACGCTGCCGAACAGATCGAGGTTCGAGCCGACCGCGGAGGTGTGCAGGCCGACGTTGTCGAGCGTGTCGACGAAGCACAGGTTCTGGAACTCGGCGTACTCGCCGGTGATCGCCGCATACGTCGCCTCGATGTTCAGGTTGGCCACGTAGTACGGCAGGATCGCGACCTCGTTGGCGTGCAGCTCCTCCTTGTACTTGTGCGCAAGCTTCGCTGGCGAGCCGCGAAAGTGCTCCAGCAGCTCGCAGATGAAGGTGCCTGTGCCAGTGGCGGGGTCGAGAATCTCCACGTTCTTGTCGATCAGGTTGCGGTCGAAATGCTTCTCGCACAGCCAATCGGCCCCTTCGATCATGAAGCGAACGATCTCGTTGGGCGTGTAGACCACGCCCAGCCGGTCGGCCGCCTTGGCGTTGTAGACCTTGTAGAAGTTTTCGTAGATCACCTTGAGAAAGGTCTGCTTCTCGTGGTGATTGCCGATCTGCGCCGCAGCCGCGCGGATCGCGGCGTAGTAAGCCTCAAGGCCTTTCAGCGTGCTCTTCTTCAGGCCGCCCGTGAAGAAGGTGGCCTCGAGTTTGTACAGCTCCTTGGCGACGTTGTTGTCGCGGTGAAATTCGCTGTCGAACACCTTCGAGAAAATCTCTTCGGTGAGGATGTGCTGGATCAGCATCTCGCGCACATCGGCCGCGGTGAGGCCGGGGTTGATCGCCTCTTGCGCGTGCTTCAGAAACTTCTTCGACGCTTTGGTGAACGCGGCGTTGCTGGTGTGCTCGCGTTCGATCATTGCGCGCAGCGCTTCGAGCACGGCGGGCAGGTCGGTCTTGAACTGCGCAACGGCCTGACGAAAGTCGGCGATCTCGGCACGCTCAAAGCCGAAGAAGAGCTTGAGCAGTTTCTCGAGCGCGTGCACGTCGGCCACGTCGCAGCGCATCACTTCAGCGCGGTGCTGGATCAGCACGGCCTGGCGGCTGTCTTCGAAGATGATGTTGTCTTGCGGATAGCCGCGCTTGAACTTGAATTCGATCTCGGCATCAAGATCGTCTTTGGCGTCCTTGGCTTCCCAATAGCCAAAGGGAACGCGCAGCTCGTGAAGCAAGGCGCCATCAACGAAGCGAGTGTCGTTGGTGGCCGAATCGAGCTTGTATTCGGGGATGAATACCAGGTCGTGCTGCTTGCCCCAGCCTTTGAGCAAGTCCTTGAAGGCCTCGCGGACGACTGACTCTCGGTGCGTGCCCCCCACTTTCTTGAGTACGTCGAGCTGGGCAAGGTATTGATTGATAAGAACCTGGCTCATGCGGTGGAATCTCCCTTGGATGATTTCATCACAGCGAGGCGGCCACCTCTTCCCACCCGGCCGATTGGGATCAAGGCACACGGTACACCACAGCAACGCAGCGCAAACGACACATGCGCGCTTGCCAAAATGCCAACATCGCACGCAAGCTGCAGACCCTGCTCGACGTCGGCCTGGGCTACATCCGACTCGGTCAGAGCGCGACCCCGCTCTCCGGCGGCGAAGCGCATCGAGCACAACCTCGACGTCATCAAGACCGCCGACTGGGTGATCGACATGGGCCCCGAAGGCGGTGCTGGCGGCGGCACGGTGGTGGCCGCGGGCACGCCCGAAGACATCGCGGCGCATGCCGAGAGCTACACGGGGCACTACCTGAAGCCGCTGCTGCGCTGAGAAGGTGTGAACAACTCCCGCGTGGCCGAGCAGACCGCGGGCAATCCACGCTTGAGTTGCAAATCGACGACCTGATAATCGGCGCTTTGGTTTCGCCTTTCCCCAAGACATGCCGCCTGCGTCTCTGCCCGCTGACGAATCTCACAGGCCGGCCACGCAGCATGCATCGGAAGCCACCGTTTCCGACCCCGACGACGAACATCTGCGCCTGCTCGACTTTGCGCGTGCCTCGGGTGACTGGATGTGGGAGACCGACGCGCGGCTGCGCTACCTCTGGGTTTCGGCCACCTTCGAAGCGGTGACGGGCCTGTCACCGGCTGCACTCAAAGGCCACGCGATCGCCGACTCGCCGCTGCTCGACGGCCTGGGCGAGCCGCTCCCCGGCGGGCAGACCTTGTACACGCTGCTGCGCCAGCGCCTGCCCATCACCCGCGTGATCACCGACAAGCGCACACCGCTCGGCAAGCTGCAGGTGTCGCGCAGTGCCGTGCCGGTGTTCGATGCGCGAGGCCAGTTCTGCGGCTACCGCGGCACGGCGCGCGACGTCACGGACCACATCCAGGCCGAGCGGCGCACGCACAGCCAGGCCGAGCTGCTGCGCAAGCTGTCGGCGCAGGTGCCAGGGGTGATCTTCCAACTCTGGCTGCGGCCCGACGGCAGCTGCTGCTACACCTACGCCAGCGATGCGTCGAGCGAGCTGTTCGGCGCCGAGCCGCCGAACAACAGCGACGGCGACATGGTGCGCGGCCTGCTCCACCCTGACGACGCGCCTGGCTACATGCCCAGCCTCGTGGCGGCGTCGCGCGCCATGGCACCGTGGCAGCGTGAGTTCCGCATCGTTCGCAATGGCCACACGCGCTGGATCGAGACCCGCGCCGTGCCCGAGCATCACCCGGAGGGCGGCACGCTGTGGCACGGTTTTTCTTCCGACGTGACGGCGCGCAAGGAGATCGAACTCGCGTTGCGGAGCAGCGAAGAGCGCTGGAGCCTGGCCGCCGAAGCCGCCGGCATCGGCATTGCCGAACTCAAGCTCGAGACCGGCCAAGTCAGCTTCGACGCCCTGGCCTGCGCCAACCATGGTCTGCCGTTTCCGCAAACGCGGTATCTGTTGACGGACTGGTTGGCTGCCGTCCATCCGGGCGACCAACCCACTGTGAAGGCGCAGCTCGATCACGCGCTGGCCACCGGCGGCACGCTGGAAACGCGTTATCGCCTGCTGCGACCGGATGGCATTGAAGCGACGCTCGAGATCTTTGCGCGCTGCACGCGCGGCCACGACGATCGCGTGAACGGCATGGTTGGCACCTGCCGCGACGTGACTCAGCAGGCTGCACACGAGCAGCTGCGCAACGACAAGGAGGCGGCCGAGCGCGCCAGCCGCGCCAAGAGCGAGTTCCTGTCGCGCGTGAGCCATGAGCTGCGCACGCCGCTGAACGGCATCCTCGGGTTTGCGCAGCTGATGGCGATCGACCGTGCCCACCCGCTGGCCACCGACCAGGCACGTCGGCTCGACAGCGTGCTGCGCGCGGGGCGCCACTTGCTGGAGCTGATCAACGACATGCTCAACCTGGCGCGCATCGAACAGGAAGATTTTTCGCTGCAGCGCGTGCCGGTCAACTTGGCCACCGCGCTGGAAGCCTGTTTCTCGCTGATCCAGCCGCTGGCCGACAGCGCCGGCGTGACGCTGGTGATGCCGCCGCGGCGTGCGCTGTGGGCGCAAGGCGATGCCCGCGCGGTCGAGCAGGTACTGCTCAACCTGCTGTCGAATGCCATCAAATACAACCGGCCCGCCGGTGCCGTGCAGGTAGCACTGTCGCGCAGCGGCCCGCGCGTTCAGGTCGCTGTCAGCGATGAGGGCGAGGGCCTGAGTGACGTGCAGCAGGCGTTGCTGTTCCAGCCGTTCAACCGCCTGGGTGCCGAGCAGCGGCGCATCGAAGGTTCAGGCCTGGGGCTCGTGATCGCACGCGAGCTGGCCACTTCGATGGGCGGCGAACTGCGAGTGCACAGCGAGCTCGGCAAGGGCTCGACCTTCACGTTGCTGCTGCCCGCGGGCGCCACGCCGAACGCCGCGCAACTCGGCAGCGACCTGCGGGAACCGGCGCCTGCGATGCCGGCACCCGCGCGCCGGCGGGTGCTCTACATCGAGGACGAACCGCTCAACGTGCTGCTGATGCGAGAGGTGTTCAGGGCGCGACCGCAGTGGGAGCTGCAGGTCGTCACCGACGGCAGCGGCGGCCTGGCCGCGGTGCGGGCGCAGCGCTACGACCTGCTCTTGATCGACATGAACCTGCCCGACATGAGCGGGCTGGCGCTGATCAGCACGCTGCGCGCTGACGTTCGCAGCAGCGGCCTGCACTGCATCGCGCTGTCGGCCGATGCCATGCAGACGCAGATCGACGCTGCACTGGCGGCCGGCTTCGACGGCTACTGGACCAAGCCGATCAACGTTGCGCACATCCTTGATGGACTGGGGAAAGTATTGGGCCCCCCAGTCGCTATCGCTCCTGCCGCCGTGGGGCTGAGCCCGGACACACTCTCGTCCTGAGGACGAGATGTGCCTGGCGAAGAGCCGGGCGGTACTCGCCCGGCGCGGCCTGCAAGGCCCAACCCTGAGCCCGGGAGACCCGTGCTCGGGTC